>Ga0228710_1008328_pt1 | contig 14907 bp, 8 predicted proteins | sample MedpolnodulmetaG_FD_177995 | JGI IMG/M metagenome (GOLD analysis project Ga0228710, IMG submission 177995) | Root nodule microbial communities from Medicago polymorpha collected in Santa Monica, California, United States - pink nodules | ecosystem: Host-associated > Plants > Roots > Nodule...
CCAACCCCCGGACCTAATCTCTAAGGGTTTTTTTCTCTTTTTCCCTTCCCAAAAATAAAAGTAGAAAGTTCAAAGATTGAAGGTGCAATACCAATCAATGGATTGATACCCAAAAATCACGAGCACATTCCTTTACACAGTTTCTTGATTGCACTTTTTCTCCTAGAAATTTGTTTAAGTTACTTTGATAAAACTGGTTAAGGCTTCTACAACTATGGTTGGCTTTCTTTGTTGTTGTTTGTCGAAGGTCCAGCCGTTAGGTTAATGGTGTTGTTACTTGAGTATTTGAGATTTGGATGTTGAGCCCACCTTGAATTATAGGTCTTTTAGTAAGGGTTCCATTTTTTGGTAGTTTCTGATATAATTGGCTTCCTCACTCACTCCCCCAGGTCCACACTCATTTATTTGCATGTCCCTCACCACATAAGTCACACTTCAAAACTTGTGCTTATTGAACTTGTTGAACTTAACCTTGTCCCATACTTAGAGATTATACATGCTTGGTTATTTCTTCCATTTTCTTACTCATCAAAGTTTGGTTTGCCAAGATTGCACTATTCTCATTCACTCCAAACACACCATTCTTGCCTCACTCATTCTCATATTACCTCAAGCTTAGGCATCTAAGATCATCCTAGTGTTAGGTTTGAGACCATCTGTGAAAAATCTCTATTTGGGTTTTCTCACTTAGGTCATGTGCTAGACATATCTTCATCAACTATTTGAACCTCTCCCATGCATAATAGAGAGATTCAACATCCCCTTGCCTAAAGTTAATGAACTCATATCTCTTTTCCTAATACTTTGCCATATGGGAAAATCTCTGCAAGAACTTGATTTTCTAACTCATCCCAAGTTTGAATGGTTCCATTAGGTAAATATAACAACCAGTATTTGGGTCTACCTATTAGCGTGAACACAAATAGCCTAAGCTTTTTTTGGTCCTCTGTTACATTGGCTAGTGGCATAAAATATTTAAATATTTCATAAAACCTAACGAGATGCTCATGAGGGCATTAAACATCCATACCCTTGTACTTGTTCTCCTTTTACCCATTTTGGACAGAATTTGTGATGTCAAAAGCTACAGAGTTGGCTAGTTGGAAAACATGTGCGAGTTGGTCGCGGTTAGTGGCTAGCTCGTAGTCACCCATCATAGGCCTAGCTAGTGGTGGTGGATTAATCTCCCATGGCTATTGGATCAGTTTCAATAAGGTACGGTAAGATTTGTGTCGTGCTAGAAGTATCTTTATCTGATTTATGATAATTAATGTAATATGCACCTCATTTCTAAAAAAATAAAATAATGTTTATTGATGTGCGGTTTAGGAAAGTGTACTAAATAGTTTACCAAGTAATAAAGTGGTAAGTAGAGTATCGTATCCACATGGATTGCCGTTTATCGGTTTGCAACAGAGCAAGTAACGTGTTTTGGTTGTAGAAAAGTAAACAGCAGTTAGGATTCGAATCCCCCCTATTTATTATGTTGGATACTAAATAACAGTCAGGTCGCGTTTATCTATTCTAGGTAAACTATACAAGTGATGAGGCCGTTGGGACATTACTAACCTAGTCAATCGTCAAGTTACACCTGTTGATCACACGGTGATCCTTACGTGTGGGGTCTATAGTCTCGAAGTTAACTAGGTGTATCCCTTCCAATGTTTGGTTGCACCTGCTGGTCACACGACGATCCTTACGTGTGGGGTCTTACCTCCTCAAAGGTTATTGAAAGCATAGACTTATATTGGCTTTCCAAGATTTCCCAAGGCAATGGAGGCCAAAGTTCCTGTAGGTCTACCTATCTACTAGGCCACGGCTTATTTCCTTCAAGCAGACACTTATTTCCTTAATTATAACTAGTTACCTTATAGGTTCAACATATTTTACTCAATATTAGTAATGTCACCTTCTGAATACTTACTACTAGAGTCAACTCGCTTTCGGTATCTTTCGCTAGCTATAACTAATTACTTCCTAAACAGATAGATATTAGTATCAAGATATAAGTATCAAGATAGTAATATCCATATTAGGCCCTGTTACAATCTAAGTATCTAATCTAGGGTTGCGCTACTACAGAAATAAACTAAATTCCTAATAAATCTTAATTGCGAAGAAAGAATAAATAAAATAAAAATGACATTAAATAAAATAAATATCCAACAAAAATAAATAGAGGTTCATCTTAGAACTCTAACCTAAAAAGATTTAGTTACACATGGTAACTAAAAAAAAATTACTGAAGATAAAAACATACCCTAGAAAATCATGGAGAAGATATAATTTCCTTCGAAGCTCTAGAATTGCCTTCTTCTTGAATTGCTCTAGTTATGAACTAGAAATTTTAAATGAGGAAGGATGATATTTATAGTGAGAATTTCTACCTGGGTTTGGGCTAAAAGTGTGGGCTTTACCCAAAAAAAAACAGGAAAAGACGCTTGCGCCCCGCACTTTGTAGGTGCACGGGGTGCATAGCTAGCATGCCTAACGCATGAGTGTGCAGCAAATACCATGCCCCAGGCGCATGGTAGTGTTATAGGCGCATGGTTTGTGAAAACCATGTGCTAGGCACATGGTACATGTGCTAGGCATATGATACATGTTCTAGGCGCATGGTATTGCTTCTCGGGCCCAATTTCTACGATTTTCCGTCGTTTTAGGTCTTCGTCTTCAAATAACTTTCCTCGGAACTTGGGAACATAATTCCCCCCTCTTGCAAGTCCCCTCATGCCTCTTGAATCTTCATTCTTGGTCTTCCTTAGTCTTCATAAATCTTCAGATGTTCTTGATTTTCAAATTTGCATGATTTCTTCGTGAATTACTTCAAAAAACCCCTAAAATTACTATGTTTCTGGAAAACTAGAATTATAGACTCAAATATTGAAAACATTACAAATATCCCGAAAGCATAGACAGTCGTTCTAATACTCCTCCTTTTTGCTGCTAAAACCTACTAAAAGTGACTGATAAACATGTTAAGAATAACGTAAGTTGACCTGTCATAATTTATCGTAGAATGTTTAATCGTAATACAATGTTTCCTATGACTTTCTTTAGGGAATGTTTCCTATGACTTATCTAACATCAATGTAAATATAAAATATAATTTATTGGTCTATATTACAGTCAATAAGACATGTGCGTCACACGGGTCGATAGTTTAGTTCCTAATGAAAATCATCGTTCATTCATATAATAAAACACATCAGATACATTTAGTAACCTGATGGTTCATATGCTTTTTTGTTTTGCATTCAAATTTAGTAGGGGTTATGATGTAGTGTAATTTGGAATGACGTCTCAAGATTGTATGGCAAAAACTTGAAACTGACACATTTATTGACCATAAAACTTTTTTATGGTTGCGAAGTCTTTTATCATATATACTGTATATAAAGAAAACTACCATTTTCACCATTTTTGGGTTGAATTTTTCTTTCACAAAATACCCTTAATTTTCAATACAAATAACACATTTAACAAATAGATAAGAATAAATTTAAATATTAAAACAAATGTAACAAACGTGAGCAAAAAATAATGTTAAAGATTAGACTTTAAATCCTCTAAAAAAATACTAGGACTTAAAATATTTTAGAAAAAAGATTTGTTAGCAATATATTAAATCTATACAATATATAAAGAAAACAACTCTTTTCAGCTTTTTTGGGCTGCCTTTTTCATTCCAAAAATGCTCTCAATTTTCAATACGAATAACATATGTAACAAATAGATAAGAATAAATTTAAATATTAAAATAAAAGCGTAACAAACACAAATGTCCAGTTTTTTCCTTTCTCATTTAAAAAGTGTAACAAACTAGATGTTTGTATAATATTTACTTTTTCATTATCTCAATTATACCCTTAAACAACAACTTTTTTATAATAAAGATTGTTTTTTGTGTCATTAAAAAAATAAGAATTTAGATTATATATATTTTTTGTTATATTGTTGGTTTCATTGAAATAAACAATCATGGTTAGTTTGATTTGTTATAATTTTTTTTTTTGTGGTGATTTGTTATAATTTGAAAAACAAAAAAACATTTACTCCGTTCATAATTTTTACTTTTAATCAAAATTAAAATTTGATAAAAAAAAAAACACCACTCACAATTTTTAAACGCTAATGCAATAAAAAGAGCGTAAGGACGGGCACGTGAGTGCCCGTCTTGTCGCCAGTCTCTAAATAGAAGTTCTTTTCGTTCAACCCATTTTATCATCTGTCATTTGCAGTTATCTATAATATATGACATATTATTGCTTGAATGATGATGTAATGGGATCTTAACCAAATATTTTGCCTCTCTTTGCAGGTTATGAATTGCATGAATGATGATGTAATGGGATCTTAACCGGAGACCTTGCTTCTCTTAGCAGGTTCATACCACTTAAAAGGTCGTAGTCATACCAAATATGCTTAAAGAACACAGTCGTTAGCAGAAAATTAACAAATTATGTGATTGATTTCCTCCCAAATATGCTTATGTTAACAGAAAACTCCCGAATAGACAATTTTGCTTATACAGCCGTGTCTCTTTCATCAATATGGTATACCTTAGCCGCAACATTTGCTACTATTCATGAATTTATACTTTTGGTTCTACTTGTCAAGTCATTGAGAAAACTACGATACTTGTATTTACGATTGTTAAAAATTCTTCTCTTCTACACGTCTAATTTTTATATTCGCTTAAAAGTTTAAAAATTGTATCGTCTATAATTTATATTTTTATAGTTCTGGAATGCATTAAAGTGCATTTTTTTAAATAAATAAATCCATTTCCTGTGGTTTTATCTACAGAGTTTTGTTCTCTTCGCAACGTTTCATGTGGTTGGTTTTGCAGAATTTCATGTTGAAATACCCGCAAGAAAGTTTGCAGGAAACGTGATAACGGAATGAATATTCATAAATCACTAACCGAATGTATCCTGCGGATTTTTTAACATTTCCTGGGTATGTACCTTTCTTACGGATCCTAAAATCCTATGGAAACAATTACTCACGAAGGTATTACGTGGGTATCTAAATCCTTGACTAAATCCGTAGGAAACAGATTTCCTGAAGAATTTTCAACAAAATCCCCTAATTTCGCAGTAAAATCGAGAGTTTCTGGTAGTGATTCTATCACAAGACATGTGACTTATTAAGTTCACAACATCTAAATCTATCTTTAATAGACATCCCAAATAATTTGCACCCTTATAAAACAAAAATCATCAGCACGCATATACTCACAATAATATATGAAGAAAAAAAAAGGAAATAATACAAAAGAACAAAAATTGGGGGACATAAAATTTAACCAAATAAATCCACACAAAAATGTAGGCCAACCCAAACGGATAATACAAACATCTAAAACAACACAAGTGGATCCAACCTCTTGTTAATTTTATCAAAGTAGTACTAATAAGAGGTCTACAGATTGGCGAGTTGATCGACCGTCAACACGAAATAGGTCCAAAAACCAACAACCCCTGCAGCAGGAACAAGCAAATGACTCTTTGGAGACAAAAAATCCAACATCAAATAGATAGAATGGTGAGGATATGAAAACAGTCTAAAATCAATCACGAGGACAAATACAAATATTAAAGTTGCACCGGCTCGGAATAGTTAAACATGTACCTTGAAACATACAACTCTCAACAGATCTGAACAACAATTGAGAGTCAAAAGATCAGAACATCCACCACAAACTGTATACAAACTTTCAACGACGCCACAACGAACATTAGTTGACACAGAACAGTGAAGTAACAACCTGAAACATGAACAATACAAAGCTGAAGTTGCATGAAATGACTCCTAACGAAACCCACCGAACCAACCAATTCCAGATTTTCTAATATCAACCCAACAGTATGAACCAAAGGAGGACGAATCGGAGAAGAGCAACAAACCTAGTTCATAAAACATAACAAATCTGGACAGAACCAAACCCGGACCCAAATCAAATAGGGAGGAAAAGCCAACATTACAAATTTATCAAGTACACATTAGTGTTTTAAGGATAGATCTCAATAAGAGACAATAATCCAGTACAAGGAGATATTTTGTAGTTTTCAAATCCGGCTTCCATGAAGAGTTTCTTCCATTCTTCCTCATTTCTCTCTTTTCCATTAAGACATGAAATTGTTACATTCATAAGGAGCTTTATTTGAGTAAGTTCGTCCTCTTCTTTCTTTTCATTTATTACCATGTCTATCACAATCACTTTTCCTCTTTTCCCATCAGTTGTAACAGCTTCTTTACATTTCTTCAATATCTTTATGCAATCCTTATCAGTCCAATCATGTAAAATCCACTGCAGAGTAAAAGAAAGCAACATAGGAAATATTATAAATTTCCTTAATAACTTTGTGGGAAATGAGTTACCGGCTCATATAAATAAATCTTCAAATTATCTTTCATAGCTTCATAGGTAAAGTGATCAACTTGTAGTTTCAAAAAAAGTAAGTAAGCAATTTAGTAACTAAGCAATTCCTCAAGAAAACCTGAGTTTGATGCCTAGATGTAACAGTTTTTTTGTTAGACTTTATTTACGTCCCGATCAAACGCGGGATTAACACAAAAGAAAAGAAAAAGAAAACCTTCAAAATTAATGTCAACATTATTAATAATAATTTCGTCTTTGAATAATCTTTGGACCAAAAATAAAATGACTGAGGTAGAATACTTTAGTTTAAAAAAGCATACCTTAAGCAGAACAGCATCAGCTTTAGGAACAGATATGAACATGTCCCCACCAACATATGTCAAATTTTTATTTCCACATAAATTCTCTACAACCTTTGGACGATCAAACACAATACATTTCAAGTTAGGAAATATCTCACAAATAATCTTACCAGTTGTTCCATTTCCACCACCAACATCCACAATTGATTCCAACCCCTCAAACACCAATTTGCAATCTTTCAATGCCAAATTAATCATTTTGGAATCACTAGCCATAGCATCATTGAACAATCTATTATATTGAGGATTTTTGTTAAGAAACTCCCATAAATCACATCCTAAAGAGGTAGCAAAGAGGTTGAGATCTTCCTCATAAATCCACTTCTTGAAATTATGAAATGAAGCATTAAATTTAGGATCAAGAACACACTCAACCATTGGAGCCAAACAAAGTTCAGTTCCTTTAACAAGGAGCTCTGAAGCAACGGTGAGAGCATAAGCCTCTTCTTCATTTTCTAATTCTTGATTTGTTACTATCTCAAAGAATCCATTGTGTGCAAGGAGACGCATGAGACGCTGCACGTTATCGACTTTGGTTGATGGAATTTGAAGAATTGAAACTAAGTTTGAATGAGTAATTGGTTTTCCATGATTGTAGATAATAGTTGGTATGTTCATTTCAACTGACCATTTAAGAGACATGGAATCTAAGAAAGCATACATGTTTTTGTATAATAGAGCTTGTGCTTTGAAAATTTCACTTGGTTTACGGTTATTTATTGAAGAAGCCATATACCTGCAAATGAATCTTGAATTTTGTTTTGGTGCTATTTCTGAATTTGATTCGGTTTATAGACTAATACATTACTCCAATTTTTATTATACTATAATTGCAACATGTATTGCGATGTAATACACTACGTACTATTAAATTTTCCCTCAAAAAAACAAAATTAAATTTTGTCAACCTAGAGCGACATAATATTATTATACTATAATTGCACATGGAATATACTACGAACCCAAAAAAAATGTAATATAATACAATAAAATTTTGTCAACATATAGCCCCCCGAATTAACAATCAATTAGAGTTTCTTCCAAAACAAAAAAAAAACAATTAGAAGACATGATCGGGTACTGATAACTCTTCATCAAGAAAGACTTGTTAGTGTCTTTTATTGTCATCTTAGTCTTTATTTGTTGTAGTATATTGCAATTTTGGTTAGAGTTAGGAATTTTTGTGAATACTTTGTTTTCATATTTTTAAATCAATTAGATTTTTTATGATAATAATTTCTCCCTAACCAGACAATTCTATAAATTATATTTGCATCATTTGTTAAGCTTAATAGGTTGATCATAGTTGAGTGGAAAAGTATAATAAGTCAATGAGAGCAACTTTTGTTATCTTTGTCTGGCGATCGCTTGACGACGATTTGTAACATAGTTAGGGGAAGCTTTCTGCTTGAGTCACCCAATGTAGGCTAACGAGCAGATGTGAAGGCTTCACATAGTCTGGCGACTAAATATGATTGACATACGAAGGATGAGGAATTTTATAAAACCTCCCTATGTTTGGATATCAGACAACACAATCAGTTATTTTGTGACAATAATTAACGTTTTCCTTGAGATTTTAGTAGAGTTCTGCCATTTTTGGCATTGTAAGAAGACAACTAGAACGTTATTTGGCAGTATAGAAAGTTCAATATTCAACCTTAGGAACACTACTAAAAACACACTTTTAGTTACAGCAGGAATACGTCGCAAAAATGGGAAAATTCCGTCGCAAACTATTTTGTGACAGATTTTGTAACAGACCCAAAATTCGTAATAATAATGAGTGTTAGAACTCTATAGCAAGGGATCAAAGACCCGTAAACCCCGACTAGAAGGGGCCCACTAATCAGACGACAGAAACCACTAACAAGTGATAGGAAATGAGACAACTCCTACCTTCTATTCCGAACAAAGTCACGACAAAGTCAAGGCCAAGGTATCTAGGGAAGGAAAATAAACGCACTCCCCGAGAGTCTTAGGCTCACAGGCCGTCATAAGCTCAGAACCCAAAAGTTCAACAGACCTCTAAATCTAGTAGGTTAAAATCAAAAAATATGTGCAACCGTTCCTTGTTCATACCCACGAAGGTTCGAACACCACCGAACCAGCAGCCCAGAAAGCCCTTGGAATGAGGTCACTTGAAAAACCTCATTAGGCCTTCCGAAAAATGGTGAGACTCTTTGACGTCTGAAGCCACAAAATTCGGCGGGGCCCTTGTCGACAAAGGCGGGTCCCCCATGAGACTTCTATTAAGCTATAGTCTGGCACCATTAGCCTATAGCTTGGGGGAAATTGTTCCCCACTGACCCAAGGCCCAACTCGACAGGGTTCAGTTTCGACCCGAGCCACGAGAGCAGACGACGCCATTCGATGGACACGCCCCAAATCCCCCTCGGTTATGGTCTGGACTAATATTTCTCGCCTTCTAGTTCAGGTCTTATGCAGCGGACCACTCTGATGGTCACATTTGTCCATCTTAAGGATAGTTGTCCAAATAAAGGCATGTAAGCCAAAAACCCTCTATATATACCCTTGCTTAAGTCTTGGGTCAAGTATGAAACTTCTTACCCATACCATAGTTGCATATTCTCTTGATTCCCTTACTGATTTGGACGTCGAAGCATGTGAAGGTACACCAGCCCCCTCAGATGGAGAAGGACTCACGGCGGACAGATCTGACCAACAAATCTGACCTGACCAACCATCTCCTTAGGTAAAATCGGCTCACCATTAAATAAAATGTGAATAACTTGTGTCTTTCCATTTTTTAAACAATGACTGCTTCGTGTTCTGTTGATTCTAGAAAGAATTTTGTTTTCTCCATATTACTATAGCTTTAGGGTCAATAATTTTATATGAGAAACAACTGAATTCAATTACTTGTTGAACCACTACTCAATTGTTCTTAAAAAGAATAGGTATATATTCCGTACACGCGACTTTCAACATGTATTCCATTAAATATAGAAATGTTTCTTGTTGCGAGGTAATACGAAGGCCATGTGATTGGTTGGTTTCTCGTGTTTTCTGCAAATACAGCTAGGAAGTCAATTAATTATAGCACTACCCAATTAATTATAGCACCTTATGTTAAGAAGTTTAAAATAGTAATATTGTATTGGAAATTGTGCTTCATATTAAATATATAATTTTTAATAAATAATTGTTTTTTTTCAATGTAAAGTTATTACTTTTAGTTTCTTTAACACATGCAATATTGCACATGTTAGACAAACCTTTTAAATAATAGCACTAGCTTGTTTTCATTGAACCGGAGCCATCAGTATATGCGATTTTGATCGGTTCAACAAAACTCTGACAATTCAGTTGCATGAACGGTCTAGTTAATGTAATGCATGACTGATCATGTGTCCGGTTTCCAATCTAACCGATCTGATTGGCCAGTCTGGCCCAATTTTTAAGACTATGTTTTCATCACTTGAATCGATCTATGAATGAAATTAGATTCATTTCATACTATATGAGTCAAAATCTTGCGTATGCTGATCTTTGCATATAAAGTGGTAAATCATAATTCAGTATCAAGGTAACAAAAGAGCAATAAAACACCAACATTTCTTTTATCAATAACTGGCTCTTGCAATTATTGCGGTACAAAATACGAAAATCAAAATTTATACTCCCTCCGCTCTCAAATGTAAGAAACAAAAAAAAATGGACACATATTAAGAAAGTGGATTGACCACATTTAAGTCATTATAAAGAGTGATATTTTTCTAATTTTACCCTTGTCTTGAAGTAGTAAAGACATTAATAAAGTGAGTTTAATGAGGGTAAACTTGGAATTGTGGCATTTAATAGGTTCATTTTACTATACTTTTTCTTATATTTGAGACCACCAATTTTATTTTTTTGTTTCTTACATTTGAGACCGGAGGAAGTATAAAGGAAACATCACAATTTAGGTCCAAGAAAATCACACAAGTCAAGGTCAGTGTCTTTCTTACCCAAATTATCATAAGATTGGTGACTTTATTAAGTTCACAACATCTATCAAGTGCTTATTATAATTTTTTTTTGAAGAAGCTAAATTAGCCCATCCAAATTGATTGACATTAAGAGAATCGAACCTGAGACCTTCAGGAGGAGCACACTCCAAGATCCCAAACCAATACCACCCGGCCAACCCAAGTGGGTTGTGCTTATCATAAATTTATTTTGTTATAACAGCATGTAAACTACTAAATGGATTAAACCATTGGTATTTTAAGGATAGATCTCTATAAGAGACATTAATCCAGTAAAAGGAGATATTTTGTAGTCTTGGAAGCCTGCTTGTAAAAAGAGCTTTTTCCATTCTTCCTCATTTCTTTCTTTCCCATTAACACATGAAATTGTAACATTCATGAGTAGCTTTATTTGAGTAAGTTGGTTCTCTTCTTTCTTTTCATTTATTACCATATCAATCACAATCACTTTTCCTCTTTTTCCATCACTTGTAACAGCTTCTTTACATTTCTTCAGTATCTTTATGCAATCCTTATCAGTCCAATCATGTAAAACCGCCTGCAAAGGAAAAGAAAGCAATAGAGGAAAAATTATAAATTTCCTTAATAACTTTGTCTGAAATGAATTACAGACTCAAATAAATAAATTTTCAAATAACTATCTTTCATAACTTCACATGTAAATTAGTGATCAACTTGTAGTTTAAAAAAAAGTAAGCAAGCAATTTAGTAATTGCAATTGTTCAGAAAAACATGAGTTCAATTCTTAGATGTAACAATTTTTTGTCAGACTTTATTTATCTCCCGATCAAACTTTGGATTACGAAGGCCCTTTTCCCTGAAAATCGCAAGATTAACACAAAAGAAAAGGAAGAAAAAAAACCTTTAAAATTAGTGTCAACATTATTAATAATAATTTTATCTTTACCATTTATCATTTTAAATTTATATACAAAGCCCCTTTAAAAAAGAAATTATCTCAAATTACAAGCTCTATTTTGAATTACTAGACACATTTTATATTCTTATATACTTTTTACTAATACTTACTAGTTTACCTTGAGAGTTGAAAATCCGAATTGAGCACATCTATCTATATATTGGCAATATTGTTACGCGAAATGCACGTATTAGTTACATTTTCACCTTTTCTTAAGATATACGAAAATCATTAAATTGCTTGCAGAAATAGACATAATTGTAGTTTTGATTATTCTATTTTCACTTACTCACAAAATTTGATCCTTTTTTAAATTATGCTTTTGGTCCTTGCTCATGTTATTGCATCCAAAAGTGGTGACCTAGTAAGATTTTTCTTGACATGACATAAACCTAATGATGATTTTGCTACACAACAATTTCAGGATTGAAAATTCTAAAGGGCCCAAAAAATATAATTTTAAATCAAAGTGACTGAGAAAAAATATCTTAATTTAGAAAAGCATACCTTAAGCAGAACAGCATCAGCTTTAGGAACAGATATGAACATGTCCCCACCAACATATGTCAAATTGTTACTTCCACATAAATTCTCTACAACCTTTGGACGATCAAAAACAACACATTTCAACTTAGGAAATGTCTCACAAATAATCTTACCAGTTGTTCCATTTCCACCACCAACATCCACAATTGATTCCAACCCCTCAAACACCAAATTGCAATCTTTCATTGCCAAATTAATCATTTTGGAATCACTAGCCAAAGCATCATTGTATAATATATTATATTCAGGATTTTTGTTAAGAAACTCCCATAAATCATAACCTAAATTGACAGCAAAAAGAGTGAGATCTTCCTCATAAACCCATTTCTTTAACTTATGAAATGAAGCTGAAAGTGTTGGATCAAGAACACACTCAACCATTGGAGCTAAACAAAGTTCAGTGCCTTTAACAAGAAGCTCTGAAGCAACAGTGAGAGCATAAGCTTCTTCTTCATTTTCTAATTCTTGATTTGTAATTATCTCAAAGAATCCATTGTGTGCAAGGTAACGCATGAGACGCTGCACGTTATCCACTTTGGTTGATGGAACTTGAAGAATTGAAACTAAGTTTGAAAGAGTAATTGGTTTGCCATGATTGTGGATAATATTTGGTATGTTCATCTCAATTGACCATTTCAGAGACATAGAATCTACAAAAGCATACATGTTTTTGTATAATAAAGCTTGTGCTTTAAAAATTTCACTTGGTTTGCGGTTATTGATTGATGAATCCATTATTTTGCAAGTGGATTTTTTGCTTGTTTATGTCTTTGTGATGTTTTAGAATTTGATTTGCTTTATATAGTATAGTTTAAGCACCCTATTTTCATTATGTGAGATCACTCAGCAGCTCAATAAGTCTTGTTTGAACTATGACTATTGACTTCTTATAAAAAAACTATGACGATTGATTATTGAATTGTAGCAAGAAATGCACATGTAAGGCGATGTAATTATTATTACATTATTATTATATTTTATGTTTAACTCATCCTTATAAAACCGGATTGTAGATCAGGGTGTCTTTCACTTATAAACCGAATTGGTTATCTATGATGTAGTCACATGATATACGAATTATTTTGCTCATTTCTTTCATTTTACACTCATTAATATAAAATATACATTTTTACACATTTCTCCATTCTTCTCCATAGATGTTGATATCTATTTGACGAGTGTACCAAAAATGGTGCAAGTAATAAAAACTGTGTTCACAGGGATTTTATTTAATTTTGTTCAAAGCAAAAAAAAATTACATAGATATATAGTAATCAGAGAAATGAGGAAAACTGTATAGTTTTTCATGAGAGAAACTGTTTTTTTTTTTTAATTTCAATTTTCGAAAAGCACAGCAACAAAGATATCAATTAGGAAAAGTGTCTTATACTAAAATAAAACCTTCATTATTATATAAGCACAGCAACATATATAATACTAAAATCAAACATTCAATAGTGTATAGTTTTATACACTAAAACAACAGTAATAAACACCTTCGTTTCTTTTGAGAAATGGAGAGGATCTCGACTCTTCAAATAGAGCACACATAATATCCTTCATAAAAATTTGTTCCACACGTTCCATTTTCTCTCCTTTTTCTGGCTTCCACATTTTATTTTACAACTAGACCGTTGACCCGTGCGACGCACGGTCTTATGTGCTAATATATGTTAAAATAAATAAATATTTCTTCGAAAAATACCAACACTAACAACAGTATATTAACAATTGAAAAAATATATATTATCTACATTAGCCAAATTCAAAGAGACTTTTAAAAAACATAAATAGGTTTCAAACTCACATATAGACCAATGTCGGCAGAAATTGAATATAGAATGGTCATGTGTCACTGCATTTTTTTAAGTTAATAGATATTTAAGAATAAGAAATATTGTAGATTAATATGGTAGTGTCACTTTACATCGAAGGTATGCGCTCTGACATTGCAATCTTTATTTTTTCCAAGGAGGCATAACATCGCGGACTTTTATATTAACGTAATCCTCCCAACTTGATTTGGAACTAGCCAACTGAAACTGCAAATTGAAGTAGAATGTTTTGTTTTTAATACTAATATTTCATTCTTAAACGATTGAATATATCAATTTAATCAATTCAATCTTATTGTCTCTCCGTTATTGAAATGTTTGTTATCATTTTATATCTTATGGACATTATGAGATCAATATGATTTTATTGTGAGTGAGAGGACAAAATTGGAATTAGATAGTAAAATAAGGGTAGAATAGATAAATTGAGTAATAGGGTTTGGACACTTCGTAGGAAAATAAACTGATACGTGGTAATCGAAAGAAAAAAATAATAATGAAAAGGAACCGTTGTGGTAATTGAAAGAAAAAATAATAATGAAAATGAAGTTCATGTGCGACATGAGTGCCCTAGTGGTAAGAGTTGTGAATTGAAAGTAAACGATACCTAGTTCGATCCCACTCTAGATGAGTTTATAAGGAATCGAACCAAGTACCATATGTTTACACTTCACAACTTTAACCACTATGCCACTTCCATTTTTGTTGAAATATTGTAGCTTCCAAAATCAATATACATGGGTTTTTTTTTTTCTAAATTGCCTTTAGAAATTGGTGGGCAATTTACCCAAACCAATAAAAAACAACCACATGTCCTCCATTTTAAAAATAACATTTATTATTTTATTTTATAATTTTAACATGT
>Ga0228710_1008329_pt1 | contig 14906 bp, 4 predicted proteins | sample MedpolnodulmetaG_FD_177995 | JGI IMG/M metagenome (GOLD analysis project Ga0228710, IMG submission 177995) | Root nodule microbial communities from Medicago polymorpha collected in Santa Monica, California, United States - pink nodules | ecosystem: Host-associated > Plants > Roots > Nodule...
TGGTTGGAAGAGAAAGTTTTTATAGAACTAATGATAAGGGATAACAACTGGTCCAACCCAGTGTATTCTTCAGAGAGAAAGTGTTTATAGAAGGGGTGGTAATGGTGATGAAAACGACCGATATTAGTGATGATTTACCTAAAATGAAAAAGAATGTATGATGTGAAATTATGCTAATCCAAACGTCTAATTTATAGATATATTTGCGGGATAATTTGATAATATGGGTGTTTCTAAAAATATTAAAAAAAAATCTAAATTAGTGAAACAATATAAAAAAAAGGAGCATGTTAGTTTTATTTTATTTTAATGCTTTCTAATTAATGTACAATTTGAGAAACAAACAATACAGTATTAAAAAATTGTTTGCTTGTTTATTTAATAATTTTTATTGATGGGATAGTGTTAGCCATCTTTTATTGATGGGTAAACAAGAATTTCCCTTTAAGCTATCGTTCTATAAAATTAAAAATGTTGAATTAACTACGCTCGCAATTGACTAACAAAAGAATTAATTAAGCAAGTCCCTTGGCAAACCTAAACACATCACCCTCTTCATCTTTAATACACTTCACTTGATTAGAATCTCTTGCCTTTCTTTCTCCTCCTTTAGCAAACCTAAAAAATATATTTTTCTCCCTCCTTAGTGCCCAAGGGTTGGTATGAATCAGTAAAATTTTTGAGTTCTTTCTTTGTTCACCGTCATCTTGGTCTCTTTTTAACTCTCTTATAATTTTTCCAAGTTTCAACATTTATATGGTGACATTTTCTATGGTGGCATTTACTGTGCACAATGCACAAATTTTTGCACATGAAATAAAGTTACTACTAGATCAATCTTTAAAGCTTTTCCTTTTAATTTTAACTTCACTCTATTTTCTTCCACGAACAAGATTCTTTACCTCAAAGTCCAAACATCTTGATTCTCAAAAGGTCTTTTTTTCGACTTTTCTAATTTTATATGCCATCTTTTCTAACGTTATATCATACTAAATAATAGTAGGGAAAAAAACATAGGAATGATTCGGGATGTCAATGGGTATTCACGAGTACGGGTAGTATGATATCTGTTCCCGTCCCGTTGGATAAATATGGTTCCCGTATCCGTCCCTATATCCGTGCAGGTATCTCTATACGGGTAATCCACGGGTATTTAGATACCCATGGATATCTGCGGCTACCCATGGATTTTTGATTTTTTTTTGTACAAAGAAAAATTCAACTTTTAAAGATCCATACATAAGATATTCCATTCAAATTTCATAATCCATACCATAACCATAATCCAACAAAAATCGTGATTCTTACATAATCCCAAGCAAATTCATCATACCATAATAGATATGATTCTTACATAATCCATGCAATATATATATACACATACATGGATATTTTAGTAATTTATATAATTTATTAACGGGTACAGATACCCACGGGCACGAGTATCATCATATCTGTGTCCATAAAGTAACAGGTAGCTAAATATCCGTTTATTATATCTGTGGATACCCATTTAACTACCCGTCCCGTGCCCATGACGGATTTTATCCGCGGATACCCGCGGGCACGGATTTTTTTGCCACCCCTAGGAATGAAAAATGTAGAAATCATGTGAGTGTATATGGAAAGAGTCATAATGGAAAATCCAAGTCTAAATATTCTTTTCCCACGCACGCGTACATAAACAAACATTCGACCAATCCTATTTCCGAGGATGTAGAAATATTGTTTGAGGTAATCATGTCTCAAAACATAATCTTGACATGGTCATCCCATAAAATTTTTTATTTTCTCTCTAGAAATAATTCTTGTCATTATTTTGTACTATATTACAAAATGTAGAGTATCACATTCAACCACAAAAAGTATATCACCTGGAGCTAAACAACTGCAGAAATTTTTATACGTAAAAAATCAAGTTGAAAAATTATGGTGCAATTTTTATATTGACTTTTTTTATAAAGTTCTTCGGTTATGGACATAATCTTAAAATTCACCTTATATTCAACTTGCTTTTTCATGGTTTATTTATTCAAAATAGCTACTACATATAAAAACAGAACCAATTATTTGTGCAATCCATATATAGGTGTACCTACCCACGCATTATTCTCTCAAATGCTCAATAGATCCAAAAATACACCACGTGCTATAAAGAGCCTAAAGTGAAATGATAATAACATAGTTGCAAAAATAAATAAATAAAGATATTAATTATGCTCTTTAACTAAAAAGTATTGCCAATATATTTTCATTCCAAAGATGTTTTAATTACATTACACAAATATACTTTGGCTCATCCATCTACACCATGCCACTAATATGCACCAACTCAAATTAACTTAGAATTTTTTCATATAAAATCTAATTGAAAAGAGAGTTCATTTTGCAGCCAAACTTGCATAATTAAAACGAAAACAATTTTCTCATATATATAGATCCAAAGTTCTGTTTTGTATGTACATATAAGAACTTAGTGTTCAACTTTTAATCATATAACATGAGTTTATGCTCTTAATTAACTTTTTTTTGAAAAGATGCTCATAACAATTTTTTAGCAGGCATCAATCAAATAAAGAGCACCACTATGATTATCACTACATACATGTTTGGATTGTGGTCAAATACCAAGAAACCACGGTGACACCATGATAATTTTTTTCAAGCTCCAAGTTTAGTTTCTGTCAAAATCACAGTGATCCACCGTGATTCTACTAAACTTACCGTTAATCCAAACACGAATTTTAGGTTTCTTTCAATTTTACTTCTTGCTACCATAATAAGGAGAGGCATAACCATTACAAGGGGATCCACAACTATTATATGGAGAAGCATAACCACTATAAGGTGAACCACAATCATAAGGAGAACTAGAGAAAGTTGGAGGAACAAGAACAGAAGAAGATACCTTAAACCTCTTACTACTTGAACCTTCACAAATATCAGAACTATCATCATCAATCCACCCCATGAGTTGTTCCAAAAAACCTTGATCACCAACATTAATATTAGCATTATTATTAATCTCTCCTATATCAGATCCATCAGAATCCAACCCTAGATTCTGAAATCCAAACCATTCAGAACTACAATCAGAAACACTAGAAGGGTAGTTATGATGATTATCACCATCGTTAGAGGGAACAATGATGCTAGGCTGCACAACTTTCTCAATGTTCTTCATATCCAAATCAGATATTTGATTGTAATTATGATTCCTACGGTTGAATATGCTAGCAAAAGTAAAATGATCACTCACTCTACTCTTTGAAAACTTGTTGTTATGATGATCACTTGTTCTTGCCATAATACTTTGAAGATTCTTGCTCAATTTTGCTTTCAATGAAGCAAAAGTTAAACTGTTTTTTGCTTCATTTGTTTGTGGTGATGATACTAGCCCTTGATCATCACTGCATGGTGTTGTACTGTCTGTTGATACTGCTAGGGCGAAGTTGGTTCTAGCATTTTCTCCGCGTAAAGCTCGAGCAGCTTCGTCGTAAGCTCGAGCAGCTTCTTCTGGTGTGTCATAGGTTCCAAGCCATAATCTTACATGCTGAGATGAGTCTTTGATCTCAGCTACCCATCTACCTGATGGCCTTTGTCTCACACCAATGAATCTTCTCATGGTTGGTTTTTTTGATTTGGTTATGTTGTTTGTAGCAGAAGCATATTTTGTAGCTTCAGTTCCAGACATAATTTTTTTTGCTTTGATTAGCTAAAAAAATTGGTTTTGGATTTGAGTGTTGTTTTGGAAGTGGAGTTTATATTATTGGAATGATAAATGTTAGTGATATGTTGTAGTATTTATATGTGTAAAGTTTTGGAATTCAGTGAAATATGATTGCAAGAATATAGAATATACCCATCTCATCAATATTTTATTTGTGCACGTATGTCTTCAAGTGTCTAACATTTTTAATACTTATATTGTGTGCTTGATTTGTACTTGCAAGTTGATCTCCCTTCAACTTGGATGAGTTTATTTGGTTAGTGAGAATTCTTCCAACTTGGTAATATGTACACTGTTGGTATTTTGGGAGAATCTAAATCAATCATTATGTTGAACTAAGAACAAATACACAAGTTAGTTTGGACACAGCAGCTTCACTCACAACCTTAAAATATTATCAATGTGGCCTTCTAATGTGGTCTTCTGACACTTGACACATAAATATTCTCTCCTTCAAGTATGAGACTCTATGCATCTTTTATCCAACATCAAGACCACTCTTGCACCTCAATAAGCCAAACCAAACTCTGATACAAGTTTTGGGACTTGAGGGGAATCTAAAATATCTGAGAATCATCACATTTGGCTAAAAGTCAATACACACATCACATCTTCATTCATAACCTTAAATATTAGATACAACGCTCCTTTCAGTCATATGAAGTCAACATCTACTTTTCCAATACATATGTGTGACCTCTAACTCACATTTTTCCCATCAATTGTTGAGTGTATTAACAAATACACGTGTTTATACATACAAACGGATTTTGACAAGTAATTTGAGTTCGAGTAGTTTACATTTCGTCTTCGCCAAATCATCTTCAGATAATACATACAGTTGATTTGAGATTAAACATAAACATCAATTAATTCATCACACATTTAATGTGTGGAATCCAAATCCCTTAGAACATTAAGGTTGTTGACTTGTGACTTAGAAGTTACATGTTTAAATCTTAAAATTAGTCCTTTTTTTTCACGTATATAAATAAGTTTAAGGCTGTATGCATCTATACTCTCTAAAATTCATCGCATGAGAGTCTCGTACATCGGATCACTATTGATGTAATAAACAAAATATGCAAATTTCGATCGTTGAACAAAGATTGAACAACTCATATTTCGACTTTCAACCATCGGTTGAAATATGCAATTGTTGGAATTGTGACAAAAGATAATCCAAATTCCAAAATATCACCCTTCTAGAGGTTTGTGTTTACAGTTTTGTGATTTTATGGCTTGTTGTTGGTGATTTATATGCTGAAGTTAAAAAATATAGTACTAAGTGAATAACCAAGTCAACGTTTCCTCTTTGGGATTAATGGTACGTAGGACTATTAAGGTGGTCAATTAATATTTTGCTAAAGTCCAAATTGAACCGTGTTAATCAGTAGTAGCCACTAAATCTTCCAAACTCAAATTGTTTTTACAACGTATGCCTGCAATCTGCGCCAAGAAACAGATATATCCGCCAACTTCAAGTAATATTGATGCATGTAAAATTTTTGTATTTTGTAATTTTGCATAACTAATAACTAAATTAAAAATTGTAAAGGATAGATAATTTTACAAAAGAGTACTAAATAGTTGAGGGTATAATAGAAAATTATTTTTCATTAATACTCCCTTCATCCTAAACTGTATGACGTTTTGGACATTTCACACGTATTATGAAATGTAAATATATTAGAGTTATATAAGTTTTTCGTCCCTATAAATATAACAAATTTTGATTTTAGTCCCTAAAATATAAAATTTGATGTTTTCATCCTCACAATTTTTTATTTATTTTAGTTTTGATTCCTAATGGATATAATTTTGACATCTTTTTGAATTTTTTTAAACATAATATAAATATATAAAAGTTGAACATAATAAACGAATGTAGAATGGATACATCTTGATCATAAAAGAGTTATAATCTTAACATTCATATGAACATAAATTGGCCATTAAGGACCAAGAACAAAAGAAATTTTTTGTAAGGATGAAAACATTCTATTTTATTTTTTAGGAAGTAAAATCAAAATTTGCTATATTTATAGGGACAAAAAACTTATTTAACCCTTTATATTATGTGTGAAAGAGATATTATGAGTTGTTTTACAAAATTGTCCTTAATAAATGATATGAGAAAAATAAATGAAAGAATTGAAAGAAGAGAGAGTAATAAATAGTTAATGATATAACAGAAAAAATAACATTAATGTTTTATTGGTATTGTAAAACGACATATAATTTGGGACAATTTTTTGTTTTAAGTTGACATACAATTTGAGACGGAGGGAGTAGTAAAAGAAAAATGAATAAATAAAAAAAAAAAAGAGTCATAAATAGTTGAGGGTATAGTAAAAAAAATAATATTTAATGTTTCATTGATATTTTTTTGAAGAAAAATTTCATTGATATTATAAAATGATTTATAATTTTGAACAATTTTTTTCAACAAAACGACTTAATTTGGAACCTAGGGAGTAACATTTTTACCGATGTGCAAATTCACATGATTAATGCGGTTAGAAGGAATCAAATATTTTTTTTAAACGCTAAATATTTATTTATTTATTTATTTTAACGGCAAAATTTATTAATAGTCAAGTGTCTACATAAGATAAACAGAGACTGGGAAGACAGAAACAACATAAAAAAGGGCGCCGTATATAAGCGGAACACCCAAACATCTGAAACGTCAAAAACACCAATAAAAACACCACCCAACTACCACCAACACCAAATAAAAGCTGATCACCAAAGTCAACACCAAAATCAACGCCAAATCCCCAAATAACAGCATAGACCAAAACTCATACTCCATCTCAAATGCCCACATGAACAAATTTCAAAACATGGATCGTTCGCTACTTGCATCAAAACCCCTCCAAAAACCCTCAAACCGGCCCAAACCCTATAAATAACACCTCCCTTCTCTTCACCACAGTTGAGCCCAAGTGAACACCAAAAAATGACCTCCCAATCTCGAATCAAAAGCGATCGGCCCACCAGACTCCAGAAACAAATCACTAAGGCACCCTACAACTCTTAGTCCACCGGAGAAGACACCATAACCATCTAAAATACTTGAAACTAAGCTAAATCTTTATTATTAAATTTTAAAAGTTTAATATTCACCAATTTCTATGGTTTTTTTGTGTTCCTTTGCTCTCAATTGTACAATTGATTTTATCTATCAAATTTATTTTCAATTAAAGTTGGAAATTGAAGCTTTTAATTTAATTATGTGATAGTGAATAGTTATGTTATTTGAATATTGATCTAGAGAAAATTTATGACAACTTTCTTTTTTGGAATATAAAAGTTTAGATGAGTTGATGAGCTCCAAAGGCTCACCAGATTTTTACCCAAGCCTCTAGACTAAAAAAAAAACACTTACAAATGTACTTATATAGATCACCTATCAAAAAATCATTATGCTGACAATGAAAGTTCAACACACATATTTGCGGAATATGAGTCATACTCTTTACCAAGAGAAACAACTTTCATCGATAACTGTGACAACTTTTTACGTTGTTTATTAATGTAGTTTAAATATGCGGTCAATTATATTCAATGAATGATTCGTGGATAGATCATATATCGAAACTTATTAATCATCAATACTTCATTAACCATGTTGGACGTAAATGTAACTGGGGTAATAATCATTTTGATTTTTGAATGTGTCACGAGTAGTCACAATAGTCCCTCAATGTTTCTAAATTCCTAAATAATCTTTAAATGTGCACTCTGTTAGTCAAAATGTTAATCAAAATAATCTCTCAATGTTGACAGTAACTCTTTTCATATATGGATTGATATGAGAATAAATACTTATAGAGACTGATATGAAAATAAGTAAGTATATTGAGAGACTAATATCATAATATTAACGAAACATTTTAACGTAAGAGATTATTTTTACTAACATAATGCACAATCAAAGAATATTTAAAAAAGTTAATACACTTGGTGATTATTGTGCCTACTCTTACACATTTAGGGACCAAAATGACTATTTCTTAAAATGTAATTAACCATAAACTTCATCTGTTCAAATTTATATATAGTTGAACACATGATATATTCTTATGGTCAACCGCATCTAAATTGGTGGTTATTGAAGTTATGTTGTGTTTAACTAGTTTCAACACACTAAAAAAAAAAAAAAACTAGTTTCAATACAGTTCACAAATAAAAGAAGGAAGTAGTTTCAACACTTGATATCAATTACATATGATCTATTAAACGTATTTAATCATTTTTTCAATGGAATGAATCATCTATTTGAATTGCATTAATCACTTAAGAATTTGTCGTAAAAGTTATGTAAAGGAAGGATTAAAATTACACGATTCTAATTATTAGGAGATTAAAATTTAAAAGTGAAACTCATTTTATATAAGATAAGTAAAAGTTAATCTTCTTTTTTGTTTTGTTTTGGTCAAAATAAGTTTCACTGTTTCCAACTTACAATCATACAAATTGCATGCCCTAATGATTAAACTCAAGTTAATATTCTTTTAGCCAACTTGTCTCTTTCTTTTTTTGGCATAAGCCAACTTGTCTCTTTCCCTTGTGTAAGTAAATTACTGATCATGTTAATGTGCTGCAAAATTTATCCATAGCTAGAGAGCTTGGGAGTTGGCTAAGCCGTAGCCGAGACTGTTCGTTTAAAGTACAAAGCAGACAATACAACAAGAAGCATACAAAATTAGGGCACAAACAAAGAACGGGTTCGCAACGTTAAATCATAACCCTAATATACATTAAAATATCAATTGATAAAGTTTATTTATAGCTTCTAGTGACGTATTGGAATTTAGCAGTTGTTGATAGAATGAATTAAGGGCTCCACTTATTTTTGTACCCTTGTTTTTTCTTCTGTTTCCATTTACCCTTAAATGCTTTCACCTTATTTTTATATGATATGATTTAGGATTATTTAATTTATTGCAAATTGTGTTTAGCGGGTGAAATTAAGATGGCTATTTTGTCCGATTGTTGAAGACGTGGTCCATTTGAATGATGACTAATCACCTAAATGTGGTCTTAAGATTAAGATGCCACTAATTTCGTTTTTGTCAACTTGGAAGTAAGAGATTTGTCCTTTAATATTGTGACTTTTGGATAATTATGTATTTAATTAGAATGTCGACGCCTAGCAAGTTTTTTATGTTTGTGTAATTATTGCCACTTACCGATGATGATTAAGGAGAATGCTTGCAAAGTTATTGAAATAGTTAAGTGTACGATTTTTTTCTTTTGAACTAAGTATCTTTGTGTGTAATTATAGCTTATAATTATTCGAATTAAGTAGAAGTCCACAAGTAACAAAATGCTCAAGAGTTAACTTTAACGCATTGGTAGAGTTGATTTTCAACTCGAAGTGACTGGTTTAGGCAGAAGTTCAACATCACTAGTCACTAGTTAAGTGTACTTAATATGCCTCAGGCAAACCAACGTAAACCAATATGGTCTTCAAATAAGTTAGATGTTTGGGTGTCATAAATATTTGGTTCGAAAGTTTGATCATAGGTCAGTGTACTATGCAAAAACATACAGCATTATTGGGTTTTGAAGTTGGTTTTGTTTGCGCTACCGCTCTAGGTGTTGAATATCTTGAGAATTTGACTTTTGGATTCTTGTGGGCTAATCACTTTTGCTTCGAGATCACGAACTAGTGTTTATTTTCTAGTTTTTGGATGGTTATGGTGTTTTCTCCAGCGTGCTAGGAGTTTAGGGTGTCTTGGTGATTTGTTTTGGAGTCTTGTGGGCCGATCGTTTTTTATTCGAGATCGAAAGTTAATTAGTTTCTAGACTCAAGATTTTGGACTTCTGTTTGGTGTATTCTTCGGCGGACCGTGATCAATTGGTGGTGGAAATCGAATGAGTTTGGAATAAGAGATTTACGGGCGTTGATTTGGGTTCAGTTGTGGAAGAGAATGTGGGGTGTTGTTAGAGTTATTGTTCGGTTTGGTGGTTTTTTAGGAGGGGTTTTCGTTCAACTAGCGGGAGTAAGGTGTTTGGGACTTGTTTTTGTGGTCATTCACGATGGAGGTTGAAGATTTGACTCACAATTGGGTTACATTGTTATGTGGTGGTTTAACTTTGATTTTGATGGTAGCATTCGATTGGGTGCTATTTTTATTGGTGTTTTGATATTAAGGGTGTATGAGTTTTCTTTTGGGTGTTCCACCTATATATGACGCCCTTTTGTTGTTGTTATGTCTTATTGGTCCCTGCTCGTCGTGTGCAGAAACCTAATTATTAATAAATTTTGCCGTTCAAAAAACAAGTATTGGGTATTTGATGAATATCACTTGAGCGGGCCGGTGTTACATTGATTTACCGGGAAAAAAAAACTCACGTAAATAGCTCAGTTGTGAACTAAGAGACATCAAATTAATGAATTTTAAAAAGGAGATTCATACCCTAAAAACTAACATAACTATTAATTTACTATCATCTTCTTATAAAAAAATATTTATACTCCCTCCGTCTAAAAATAACTAACATTGTTTGATCATATGCATTATTCATATAACATATTTTAACCATATTTTTCTACTGATATATAAAGATACATGATATCATTTAAAATGTCTAATTTGTCTTGATGAATGTTTTCAAAATATATCAACTTTTTGTAATTTTTACTAATGGATAATTAAAGATATTATTGATCAAAATTGTCAACCAGTCATTTTGAGATAAAGGGAGTAATCGGGAAGTTAAAAAAATAATTTCAAATTGAGACGGGGCTATTTGTTTTAAGGCTGGTGTCACATGCTCCCCAAAAGCCTAACTCATTCAAAAATTCCAAGGTTTTGTCCAATTTTCAGTGTAAGGTAGCAAAATCAATGTTCTTAGTCGATGATATCAACTTATGTGTGGGCTCATCATTCTGATAGAATTGTACTTCTCCGTAATGCAGTTGACTTGTTCTTAATTTCCAAACTCAGAGAGTCGTGCTAACTACTTAAGTTCACTATTTGTTAAATTTGTTCAAGTCACCCATTAATTAAGTTGGCAACTTCTGTATGTAATGGCATCATTTGCAGAATCTGTTAAATTTGTTTGATAAATTTCACTATTTGTATAATTTGCATTAAAAATAATTATCAATACTTTTGACAAAATGACACTGTTCTTTAAATAATTTTATCATACCATATTGGCTTGCTATTTCTTTTCAAGTAAATCATTTAATTTTCATAAAATTAACAACGCGGACATTTTTTTTTTTTAAAGTTTTCTTATCTTAAGTGATAGAGATTACCGATATTAAACAACTTTCGTCACGATTGAAGTATCGGGGGGTATATGCAACAACTTTGACCCTCAAGTTAATTAGAGCAAAAACTGTAAAGTATTAAAATGATAGAAGTTGTGTATTTTGTGTTCGTGGTGAATGATGCATTTTATAGGCATTGGTAAGGAGCCGTTGTGGCATTGGCAAGAGTCTTTCGGAAAATTCACAATTAATATGTGAGAAACTTTGGAAACAAGTAATTCAAATAGTACTTTTCGAATAAGTCATTCATATATTAGATCAAATTCAAATATATATCCTAAATTGAGTACCAAAATATACCGAGTACAAAAATATATTTCAGATCAAGTATCAAAATATATTAATTGCATACCAAAATATTTTAGATCGCGTTTCAAAATATTTTCGCAAAACTTGGGGACTAAGAAAACACTTTTTAATAATGATTAAATTAATTATTTAATTTAACATTTCTAAATAATAAAGCATATAAATATATTTTATCAAAACTTGGGGACTAAGAAAACACTTTCTTTTTTTATTTATTTTTGGTGAACCGAAGAAAACACTTTCTAATAATGATTAAATTAACTATTTAATTTAACATTTCTAAATAATAAAATATATAAATAAATATTTTCGCCCGTGCTTACTCTATTCACACTAGCGGAAAGATGGGCACTATCGTGTCCGTCTGTCCGCTCTTTCTACTGTGCTAATGCATGTGATTATTTTATTATGTTTGTTTGTATAATTTTGATTAAATTTTTTAAATTTTTAAATATTAATGAAAATTATTGATATATTCCTAGAATTATAAAAGCATTGGAGTTACCATATTTCTGTTCATAATATTCTGTTTCATCATATTCTGATTTGTTATCACGAGTTCCTTGAAAAGTTGATGCATTATTAAGATCTGGCAGTTAAAATAAATATATAAGAATATTTATCACACAAAAAAAAAAGGTATCACAATATAAATAAGTGTAAAAGTATATAATTTTGTTTTCATCACTAACCAAATGTTGGGGTCATTAATATGTATGGTAATTGATTCTGCTTCATTGTCATGGGTTTCTTGAAAGTGTGTATTTGAAAAATTAAGTGAAAATTTGATTGGGCAAGTTTGGCTCAACGATATCATTAGTGCATGATATTTCAACTTCATTTCCTTTTTCTTTTTCTTTCCGTCGTTTATAATTTTCTCGTCTTTGAAGTAGTCGTTTTTGTGTTTGCTCATTGTCCATTCTTTGTTTTCCTTTCCTTTCATATTCGGACCTTACTTTCTGGTGATCCTCCCTCGATAGTTGACTTTTGCTATTTCCCATTTTTCTAATAAGAACCGTCAAAATTAAAAGATTAATTAATAATGAAAGAGATTTTTGTTTTTTGTTTTAAAGGGGTAATAATGAAAGAGTTAGTAAAAGTACAATGCATATATTTAATTTTTTTTAACAAAAGAAGGCATGAATTTTTAATATTTTTTATTAATGTATGACTGTGATATTTGTCCAAATAGCGACATCCATCATTGCTCCATTTAGGTGTGCTCTATTTACCCAATTTCAAACCATAGATGTGTGACATGTCGCCAAAACAAATTTAAGTGTTAAGATTAAATAGTAAAAAATAACGATTTATTTAATAATTAAAAAAAAAACCACAGTTCTCTTTATATAAAAAAAAAGCCACCTATCATAGTTTTCTCATCGGGAGATCTATGGTGAGAGGGAATAAAATTGGATTTAGATTGATTCAGCAATATATGCGTTGATGCAAACGCCGAATTTTTTTCAAATCTTATCGTTCAATTTTTTTTGTCAAATCGTTCTATTTAATTTGTTATTGGTTTTTGGGACTGGTTTTTCAAATTGAAGACACGGTCCTTAATAAAAAAGACTTGTAACAATATATTTCTATCTAATGTAGCAAACCATAACAACGAACCAATATTTTAATGGTGGTGAGACCAAAAAAATGATGTAAGTCTAACCTATGAATTGGTCGATACGATTGAAAAAAATTAATTTCGTAGAGTCGGTATGATTATGTATTTCGGTTATGGTGATCTTATTATTATGTGATCACTTGAATTCAGTGGCGGAGCCAACAATTTTAGATTGTGGGGGAAATATTCATATACTTGAATCTTAAAAATACTATTAAGAAAATATTATTTAACATTCTTCAAGTTAAAAGTATAATAAACCCCTAATAAAAGAGAAATAATAATACTTTTATAAAAAATTTCTTATCAAATAGTAATACATTTTTATGGATACAAAGTTAAAGTTATTAACGTGAGAATAATGTCTTAAAAAAAATAATGCAAATATTAGTGAACAATTAAAAAAAAAAAAATTAAAACTGAATTGAGAATTAAAATGATAATTTGATTTGAAACAAAATTTTAGGTCAAATACATATTTTCATTTTTTAAGTTTGACAAAAATATCGGATTAATCCTTTAAATTTTTTACGTTTCAAATAAGTCCTTTAAATTTCTTAAGTTTACAATATGTTTTTTAAGTTGTAAATTTAATACACCTATTAAAACTTAACGACCTTAAAGGACTAACCGATATTTTTGTCAAACATAAATGACTAAAAATATAATATTTTGCCAAAATTTTAGTACAAATAAATCATTAACTGCACAAAAGAAATGCAATGCACATCTTGCAAGTCCATCACATCTAAGGAAGTGAAAGGGTTATAGTGGAGGCTTACAATAACCATAAGATATTCAAGGCTAGTTAATGAGAAGGAAGAAAGTGCATCCATTATATGGATAGTCTTTCTAAAGCTAGCCATCAAACCAAGGCGTTCATCCTATTGGTTGACAATGTTCACCATAACCTCATCTACAAAGACTTGCAATGGGGGCATGCAGCTAGCATATATATACCATTATATACTAAAATGAATTAGTAGTGTAGGCACATGCCCACACAAGACTATAGTTGGCTCCGCCACTGCTTGAATTGTTTCTATAATAATAATTTACGTAATTTTTTCCATAACTTGTAATTCTGTATTTATATTGTTTTGTTGTATTGGTTATGTTTTTTTTGACCGCAATTAAAGATTGTTACAATTAAAGAATAATATTTTGGCGTCTATTTCTTTGTCTGGCTCTTTATCGGAAGGTAACTGTATTCCTTCAGACACCACTTTGTTGGATAATTTTCATGTTCCCCCATCTTTCCGTAACTTTAAGGATATTATTGATGTGGTTTGGAAGCCTCCGACCGTCGGTTGGGTTATGGAAAATACGGATGGTTCAGTCATCAACATCTTGCGGAGGTATTTTTCGTGATCATAGAGGCACGTTCATGGGCTGTTTTGCAAGCAATTTGGGTGCCATTTCCATTTTGGAGGCTGAGCTGACAGCCATTATCATTGCCTTGGAAAATGCTGCAAAGTTTAATTGGCAAAACATTTGGGTGGAAAGCGATTTTTCTATTGCGGTGCTTGCTTTCAAGAACTCCGATTTGATTCCTTTCCGTCTTCGGAATCGTTAGCATAATTGTCGATTGGGTATTGCTGCTGTTTGCTCTCATATTTATCGTGAAGGAAACTGTTGTGCAGATAGACTGGCTGCCCTTGGACATGGTGTATCTGGCATGGCTTGGTTTGACAGGCTACCGCCATCTTTGCTTTTTGATTTCACTAGGGATAGAAATGGCCTCCCTAATTACCGCTTTCCCTAGGTTTTTTGTTGTTTATTTCTTTTTCCGCTTTCCTTTGTTTCGAGGGTTTAGGCCTAGTCCCCCCTCCTGTATATATATTTTTCCTTTTTTATTAATATATATGGAGTAGACGGCATAGGATAGGAGACCTAGTGGGGTGCCAACCTAGTTGGGATGTCTCTGGACTCCTTGCCTTATCCAAAAA
>Ga0228710_1008332_pt1 | contig 14901 bp, 6 predicted proteins | sample MedpolnodulmetaG_FD_177995 | JGI IMG/M metagenome (GOLD analysis project Ga0228710, IMG submission 177995) | Root nodule microbial communities from Medicago polymorpha collected in Santa Monica, California, United States - pink nodules | ecosystem: Host-associated > Plants > Roots > Nodule...
CGACCCTGATCACTATCTCCCCAAATAAAACCCCTTTGAATTTTTTCCATCTCCACACAAATGGTTTTAGGAAGTTTAGCATACTGCATATGGTAGTAGGGTATTGAACTAAGGACCGAATTAGAAAGTGTGATTCTACCAGCTAAGCTTAAACATTGATGCTTCCAACCACTCAATTTGTTTTGAATCTTGTTGATAATATGACTATAATGTCCTCTCGATGTGCGTCCCGGAGCTATGTTTGCTCCAAGATACTTGCCCAAACTATTAGCTTTAGAGAACCCCGTATGATGTAATATATCCTCTCTGAGTTGATTATCAACATTCTTAGAAAAAAACACCTGGGTCTTCTGGTAGTTTATTTGTTGTCCCGATGCTTGGCAAAACATATCCAAACAATGCAAAACACAATGAGCTTGCTCAATAGAAGCCTCTGCAAAAAGAAGATCATCAGCAAAAACCAAATGAGAGATTTGAGGTCCATACCTGCCTGCTCTCATAGGTTTCCAGTAACATGCATCCACCTGATCTGCAATGATATGAGACAATTTCTCCATGCATATGACAAAAAGATAAGGGGAAAGGGGGTCACCTTGCCTAATACCTCTTGTGGGGACAAAACTGTCAGTTTTCTCTCCATTCCATAAAATTTTGTAGGAGGGAGAAGAAATGCAATGATGAATTACCTGAATAAGCTTTGGCGGGAAATTACAATCCTTTAAACATTTTTCCACAAAATTCCAATTTAGACGGTCATAGGCTTTTTCCAGATCAATTTTAATAGACATAAACATCTTATTACCTTTCATTCTAGACATAGAGTGGACCATCTCTTGGGCTACAATAATGTTATGATGGATGCTTCTACCAGGAATAAAACTAGACTGGCATGGAGAGATTATCCCATCAAGTAAAGGTTTGATTCTATTAACAATAACTTTAGAAATAACTTTATAAATAACATTACATAAAGCTATGGGTCTAAATTGAGAAACAAATTCAGGTTTATCAATTTTAGGAATCATCACAAGCATAGTATTGTTAATGTAAGATATAAGAGAAGGGTTAGACCACACCTGATTGACAAAATGAAACATAGACTCTGCAGTTGTGTCCCAACATTTCTGGAAAAAGATGGCGGGGTACCCATCCTCCCCTGGCGCCTTATGAGGACCCATGTCAAACAAAGCTTTTTTACATTCTTTAATCTGAATATTAGCACTCAAAGTATCTTGATGCTCTTCCATAATCGAAGGATAAGTGTTACGGGAGATAACATTATCACGGTTAGTTTTGTCCTCTTTGAAGAGATCCACATAAAAATTACGCACCAAAGATTTAAGATTATCATAGTCTTCTATCCAAATCCCATCATTATCACGTAATTTCATAATCTTATTCCTCCGACGTCTGATAATGGTCTTGGAATGGTAGTATTTTGTGTTCCGATCCCCATCCTCAATCCATTGACTTTGAGATTTCTGAAACCAAAGACACTCTTCCTGGTATAATGTGACAGCAAGTTGATTTTGTAGATCCTTCTCTAACGATTCAAGAAAATTGCTATAACCATAGTTGGGGCTATTTTGTATACCATTCAAACGAGCAAGCAATTCCTTTTTACGTTTAAATATATTCCCAAAAATCTCTTGATTCCATTCCTTTAGCTGAGGGGTAAAATCATGAAGTAGGTGAAGAAAATCATTACCTCTTTCCCATTTTGCCTTCAAAAAATTATGAAAATCAATATGAGACAACCAAGCAGCCTCAAATCTAAAAGGACAAATCCCTCCATTGTTCGGGAGTCCTTCCATAACAACTAGCAAAGGATGATGATCTGATTGAACTCTGGGAAGAACCTTTGTAAAACCCTCATGATATTTTAATCTCCACTCTACATTACATAGAACACGGTCTAATTTTTTAAAAACCCTGTCACGACTGTTCCATTTAGGGCCTCTCCAAGTAAATTTTGTGCCAGTAGTAGTGACTTCTATCAACTTACACTCGTTAATCCAATTTGAAAAATTTAAACATTTTCTAGGATCATGTTGAGCTCCTCCTTTTTTCTCATCAGGGCTAGCAATCTCATTGAAATCTCCCACCATCATCCAAGGTTCCCGAATACCATCAGCAAGGACCCTAAGTTGATGCCATGTTGCAGCTCTCTCATTTTCACGAGGGCTTGCATATACCACAGTGAGAAACCAAGGATCATTATCTTTCTCCTTAACTTTAACATGGATGAAATGAAAATCATTTTGAATCACCTCAAACTGAACATCTTGCCTGTTCCATAGAAGCCAAATGCCACCAGAGAAACCATGGGCTTCAGACACAATGTGGTTCTTGAAACCAAGTCTCTTTATTGCCTTGCGAGCAACAAAACCACTACATCTAGTTTCTTGCAAAGCCACAACATCTACTTTATTATTCCTGCAAAAATTATTGAGTGCTCTACGGAAATTCAAACCTTGAGCACCCCTACAATTCCAAGAAAGCATAATCATTAAAAAATAAATTAAAAAAGGATATAAGAACCTGTTGTGAAGAAAACACATCAGTTTATATGCATTTGGCTATCATGGGAATGTCCCATATTTCTATCATTAGCATCCTCCATATTACTTATGGTATCTTGATCTTTGTTTCCATTTTCATCATTAACTAAGCTTATGTCATCCTTTTGTGGAGGAATAGCAGCATGACGTTGAGAAGCATCCCCTAAATTAAGTCCATTGAAAAAATTGCCTTTCCCATCCTTTATGTTGAGTTCGGTTCCACTATTTGGATGATGGCTATCTTTTTTATCGAGATTCCTTACAGCTGCCACTCTACTAGCAATGCTATCAGTTTTAATGTGCACCTTTTTAATTGTAGCCGTATACCCCCCTTTGTATACACCAATCGGACTTGTGTCTTGACCTTGCCTTCCATTGATTGGGCTTATTTTACTTGGCCCAATATCACCTCTTGTTCTTTTCTATTTATTTTTCCAAATACGCGCCCCTGTAATACGTTGAGTATCGCCGCCGTCGTTTTCGTTTGAAATCAAAACGCTCCTATTTCCATGAGCTGAATTTGTATTTAATTCATTCAATTCATTAATTCTGTTTCTAAGCTTTTGGAAAGGAATTTTAGTATCTCCACCAACTCCACGTTGATTAGCCTTATTACTTCTTTTTTTCCTTTCCACTTTTATCCATTCACCATGCATAAAATCAGGCTTGTCATAAATGCTATCTGTTTTGACCGGATTTTCCTTAATGATTCCTTCTGAATTTTCGCTTGAAACGTTCTCAGCAATTACTTCCTTTCCATTCTCGCTAGTTACCGTTACCGCAACAATTTCTGACGCGGCGGTGACAGGTGTTGTTGTCTCTTCCGGCACGACGGTAGCTGTTTTTTGTTGAGCAGTACAATCCTTCAAAGTATGTCCATAACAACCACATTGCGTGCAGATAAGATGCAAACCCTCATATTGGACATTGTACCATTCTCCATTGATTCCCACCTTTCCCACAACCGGTTTTGTTAGATCGATTTCAACGCATAACCTTGCAAATTTCCCTCTAGCCACTCTTAAAGTATGCATGTCAACCTTCACAGGAGTTCCGACCATCGAGGCCACCGTCCACAATAGACTCTCATCATAGTAAACCAGATTCAGATTCGGAATGCGAATCCACGCCATTGTTTTATCGATAGTTGCCGTGGCTGCGTTAAACGTAGGCGACCATTGACGAAATGCCAAATAGTGATCGAAAATCATCCAAGGTCCTCCATTTATCACCATTGTTTTGTCATCTTCTTCATTAAATTTGATCATAAAGAAAGAGTTTCCCACCTCCATGAGATCAAATCCACCACTCAGTTTCCAAACCGCTTCAAGTCTTGTCTTCATCATGTTGTAACCAAGCGTTTTGCCCAGAAGTTTAACGATTAAACAACCTTTGTACGGAAGCTGAGTTCCTCTATGACGGTATCATGAACATGAAGCATCGGGAGTAATCTGTTTCCTTTGATGTGTTCAACCTGTGCTAGTTTGTTAGCCACCAAATCAACTCGTTCCCTAGCAACAGGTTGTGATCCTACTACCTTGTCTCGGAAGGACACAAGCATGGGTTGTTTCTGCCCATTATTTTCATCTCTATTACCTGTATTGAGCATGTCATCACCACCACTCATGTCAGGAGGGTCTGGTGGTTTTGATGTTGCTGGCGATGACCGCATAGACTTGAAAGTGAAACTCATGAGCTTTTCTGTGAAAATTATTTATTATTATTATTATTATTATTATTATTATTATTATTATGAGTGGAAAGATGGACGCGTAGGCAATATGTGCTCCGTGTCTTGTCGCATTTTTCTATTAGTTTGTTATGGGCAATTTGTAACAAATAAATGTTCATTTCCATTTGGCGTAGATTTAGTTTTAAATTTGAGAAAATATTGGATTGCTTTGTTCAGAAAAATGTCCAACTAAAATGTAGTTAGTTAGGTGGTGGTTAACTTTGGATTGTCTTGATATAATGGTTTATGCAATGATATGGTATAGATTTTTGGTTAATTATTACCCATTTTACATATGCAAATTTTCAATTTTATATACATTTTTAACTTGTTTTTCTTATAAATTGCCAATGATTCTAGGCCATGCTTGGATAAACAACTTAACTAGTTGTTTAATAGTAGAATTTGACTCAGACTTACAAAGTTGGTTTGTGATGTGAGAACTGCCCTAATTTATAAACACATTCGCAGACCATATTTTCATCAAATGTCAGACTCTAATACACCCCCTCACGCCCATCTGGAGCATGGCCTGAGTGGTCTGATAGCAGTGACCTGATAGCAGGTTGCCCAACTGATTATGGATAAACATTTTTGGGTTGAGATCTAGGTTGGGTTGGGCCTAACTCTTACTCAGCCTTATAAAACCGGCTTTGAGATGAGAGTTTTCCCAACTTATAACCATATTGTTTGGCCATATTTCATCCAATATTGGACTCTTAACACTTATCATGCAAGTGTTTGTGTATAATCTATTTCTATGTCAAAAGATAAAATCAAGTAAAAAAGAATTCCGTACAGTTTTCATAAGCTATCATTGAGAGCTATGTAAATAAATTGAAAACAACTTATTCCTTAGTCATAAGTTCTTCCAAACAGTCTCACAAGTGTTATTATCATAAATAAACTCAAATAAGTCAATCCATATAGCCGTAATTTGTGGTTGCAGCAATGACCACAGTCGCTTCGTGATTCTTAATAAGTGGGGACTAGTAGTTGTTGCATTAGACATTTAAAACTTCAATGTCGTATGTTAAATCGCGATCGCAGACTTTTTTTATGATACCCTGTTTACAGCTAGTTGATTCTTTTCTTGCTTATAGATTTTCAGACTTTGATGTTTTCATGTTCCTTTTGTTGTAGGGTCTTTCTGTACAAAGGCTTTTTGTCAGATAAGGAGTGTGACTACCTTATTTCTTTGGTATGTTGCAGTCTCATTGGTTTGGATTCTTATTTCTTCATATTTTTCACTAATAGTTCTAATTACTCCATCCGATATATCTACTTTAGAGTTTAATGGACATACATTGTCAGTGTAAATTAGTTTAATGGACATTCAAGGGAAGCCCTTCATTTTTCCATGCCATATCGTCATTTTAAATATACAGTTACAAATGTGGGGTGATGTGGCAAAATAAAGGATTTTCATTGTATATCAATGTAAAACTAATATACAGTTCATTAGTGTTATAATTTACAGCTACACTGCATTCCTTTAAATCATTTACTTCATTACTTGCTTTTAATTATAAGTAGAGGGGAGTTGAAGACTCTTCGCCATTTCTATTTAAGTCTTCTAAACTAGTAAACTAGAAAATACAATGAGTTCTTTTTTGCAATTCTTGGTAAGAATATAAAAAAGATTCTCAAACAAAATAAGGCACTTTTGCAGTTAAGTTTTTTTTTTCTTTTGTTTTCAACTTGTTTTGTCGTTGATTTTTACTCATTGTTTTTGCCAAGGCACAAGAAAAATCATCAGGAAATGGTGGCCATTCAGAGAAAGAGGAAACTTCATTGGATATGGATGTGAGCCTGAACTTTTTTCTATACTTACTTCGATGAACTAGGCACTAGTAGATTAGGTTTTGTTCAGTGTTCACACTTGATAGTTATAGTTTGCATTGTGAAAATTTTCGGTTGTTCTAACATTGTTCATTGTTTTCACCGATGGAAAAATCTTGTCTATTAGCTTATTCTTTGTGCAGGTCACTTCAAGAATAACTTAATGTAGGCCTATGTGACGGATTTGTGAATGATATTTAGTTATACACTTAATTTTCACTGTCAGATATATAAACCATTCTTAGGGTCCGTTTACTTTGTGAAAACATTGTTTTTATATTAAAATATGTGTGGTCATTTTACTGTGATGAGAACTTTTGAAGTGAATCATTGTGATTGAGAGATGATGAAGTGTTAGTTAAAGATGATGCATTTCCAGAAATAATGAAAACAATTTTTTTGACATTTTCATTGTTTCTGGAAAGTGGAAATGCATATAATCATTCACGTCAAAAGTCTCTTACCTGTGCTTGTTAACAAGTAAAATTAACACAAATTTTAGAAAAGAAAAAATAGAATATGTTTTCACAAAGTAAACGGGCCCTTACGTTTCACCTCATAGTTTTAGCTTGTTCTTTATAAATAATGATGTATGATACGTTACTAAACATGTACTGATTATTTCTTAGGTTGACTTGGTTCTTAATTGAATACCAGAGCCTTTTCTACCAAGCGGTCAATAGTTATTGATCAACATATCCATTATGTTACATGTTCTTGTTTGATTTTCCTTTAATATTTCTATCCTATAACACTCAATCAACCATAACTTGTAAGCCAAGTGTTTTGCAAGTAAATGTTGAATTTAATTTTATTGTCGAAAATTAATATAGGGATTACATGTAAAAGCAAATTGCCAGGCTTTGATATGGGATTGGGAAAAAAAACCCTGGACTTTGGACACTAATTACCCAATTAGTTAATTCCAAATTTCGAAAATGTAAAAGATGTCTTATAGAGTGCAATTACTCATATATTTGTAGGTCCTAACCTGCTCTCGGCTCTCTGTTTGTGACTCTCAGCAGAAAGATATTGAAAAACGGTCTGCAATCGCAATTGTGCCTGCGGTGTCAAAGCTTTAATGTTTCCGTGACTGTGTCAGTGTGGTTGCATCAGCCATATTTGGCCATAATTTTCTGTAATATAAAATATCATAACCGGATCGCGACCACAGTTTAAAACCTTGATTGTGACATCATTATCACTATAGCCAACTTGTTGCAATTACTTGTTGTTTTAAGCTCGCTCCTTGACCATGAACAGTTCATTAGTGTTATACGTTATAGGCATGATATTGTAGACATTATTATGATGAGGTTCTACACTGTTCTGTTTTAGGATGATATTGTCAAGAGGATTGAAGAAAGACTTTCAGTTTGGACTTTTCTTCCTAAAGGTATCTATTTGATCAATCCACGCCAGTATTTTCCCGTGATACAAATTCTAAAAGCTTATAATTGTCTTGTTTGTTGATTATCATTTCTACTAGAGAACAGCAAGCCTTTACAGATCATGCATTATGGGCTTGAAAAAGATAGGCGGAACTTAGATTATTTCACAAACAAAACCAAATTGGAATCAACCAGACCTTTGATGGCAACGGTGATTCTACATCTCTCGAATGCTACTCAAGGGGGTCAAATCCTCTTTCCTGAATCAGTGGTGAGTGCGGCAGTTCGAGTTTATCTTTTGCGTACTATTTATCTTTTAGGCTAAATTAAACCTTTGGTCCCTTAAGTTATTTTTAGGTTTCACTATTGCCCCTTAATTTTTTTTCCGTTTCATTTTAGTCCCTTCAGTTTTAAATGTTTCTTTGATTCTCTCTGTCATTTTTCATTTGAGTCCATAGGAAACATTTGACGAACTCAAACAAAAAACTAGCAGAAAAGTGAAACCTAAAAATAACAGTGTAATTTAGGATATCTTGTTCTGGACCTTTGTTTTCTTTTTGGTTATGTTGAATGTATTCCACAGACCAAGAGTGGCAGCTGGTCAAATTGTAGAAATAACAGTGAGATTCTCCAACCAGTTAAAGGGAATGCAGTTCTGTTTTTCTCTGCTAACCTAAATTCATCTCCTGACAAGAGTAGCTTGCATGCTCGATGCCCTGTCCTTAAAGGTGATATGTGGTCTGCAATTAAATTCTTCTATATAAGATCGATCAGTGGAGGGAAAGTCTCAACTACGCCGGAAGATGAAGACTGTACTGATGAAGATGATAGTTGTCCCGCTTGGGCAGCAACGGGAGAATGTCAACGGAACCCTGTCTACATGGTTGGATCTCCTGATTACTATGGTACATGTCGGAAAAGCTGCAATGCATGCTGATGAGAAGTTGGTTTTGCATAAAAAAATTTACGTGGTTCCTTTTTTAATTTGATTGGAGAATAGAAACATATAGTAGAGTGAATTAACTGATATTCTCAGGATGTTCTTGAGCAACTATGATGTTCCTCAATTAACTAGGCAGTATATTATTTGCCTTTGCTTTTGAGAAATGTACATGTTGAGTTGTGCATTTTATTTAAAATTTGCTTCACGAGATTCTGAGCTGCATATCAAAAGGTACTCAATATTGTATTACAATTGAGATGTACATTTTTTTAATAACGTGTTTGATGCATTTTGTTCTTCTAAAAAGAGTAGAGTTCCTAAGTAGTGAGTAACACTGATTAGGTCTAGCAAATTGGGCTACTCCCTCACAATATAATGAACCGGAGATTGAATCTATGGCGGGTGAGTTGTTCATATTTACTTTTGGATCATTCTCGCTTAAAGCAAAAGCGGTTGTTCTCTGACAATATGGTGAACTAAAGTTCAAATCTATAACACCAACAAAATTGTCTCTCGTAGGATGAGACTTGTTGGTTCGACCAAAACATGTTCATTTCAAATACTTTTTTTAAGAAAAAAATGGTAGCAACCCATTTTCAATGATTTCGTAATATATCGCAGCACATACATTGAATTAAACACAAACAATTAGTCATAACTATTAACTCGTTATTGGATTTAGCACCATGCCTGGCAAGAAAATCAGTGCACATGCTTCCTTCATGCAACATATGATGTAGTTCAAAACTCCAACCTTTGACCATATATTGACGAATAACGACTTTCTCATTGACAAAATGATGTGTAGTAACATCAACACTTTAAAAAGCTAAAGCGTACACTTCGAATCAGTGTAGCAGATGATTTTACACAAACCTTCTTTCCACGCAGGCTACAATCTCACATCAAGGCTACAATCTCACCATGCATGATGTTTTGAGAAACCAATATTTGCATAGTATCCTTGAATAAAGTACCAATAGTATCTCAATTTTGTCTGCCAAATCCGGACACCCCAAGGTTCGTTAGAGAGTTCCCATCTCATTGATGACGTATGTTCCTTCCAAAGGCTCTTGCCAATCAATCATGGTGTTTGATGCACCTTACTGGATGACCGAGCAACCCAGAAACTCTTTATATTAACTATTTGCTCTCAATTTTGATTCAAATCAAAATACTAATTCATTCATTTATCATAAATTACAATAAAAAAACATTATTTTTTTTAATTAATACATAAAAAAATTTATCGACTAACAAAAACAAAATTTATTTCAACAAAATAATAGTTTTTTAGTAGATAGACGAAATGAAAGCCAAAGTTAAAGTCCGGATCATGATGTCCAGTTTAGAAATTTCAGTATTTTTAACAATTGAGCTAGAACTTGTGGAAAATGGTTAATATTAAATTGAAATCGATAAATAAAACTCAATAACCATATGTTATAAAAACAACGACTAAAAAGAAAAACGGAAGTGCAAAAAGCAACCCGTAAGGCCGTAACTGTAAAGATTCTAAACAAAAATTTGACCCGACCTGACATAAACGGGTTTTCCTCTTTCTTTTCTCTGCAATATAAAAACCGAAGCTGAAACCCTCAAAGCCCTAATTCAACCTACCGCAGGTAAACCAAACCCTAATTTTCTCTCTCCTCTTCTAATTACTTCAATCAAATTCATCATCATCGATTCAATTCCTCTACCATTGTTCTATTAGATCCATTTTCAACAATGAATTTGGGATTTTCTGATTGATTTATGAATTTGGGATTTTTTGATTTTGGGTTTCAGGAAAATGGCGCCGAAGCAGCCAAGTACGGGTCTTTTTGTTGGATTGAACAAGGGACATGTTGTTACTAAGAAGGAGTTGGCTCCTAAACCCTCTAGCCGTAAAGGGGTATGATTTTTTTTTTTAGGGTTTAGATATTAGTGATGCGTTTGGATTGTTTAGATTTTGAGTTATGTTATTGTTCATTTTGTGTTTGGATAAATGAGTATCTTTTTTTAGTTTAGTTAATTTTTGGGTATAGCGATGGCTTTCATTGTTTGTTTTGATTTTCATTTGTGTTTGGAATTGGATAAATGAGAATCTATTTGAAGTTTAGTTAATTTTTGGGTATAGAGATTAGTAATGCATTTGTATTGTTTGGATTTTGAATTTTTTTAGTGATGTTTTTTTATTGAAAATGCGAAGGTATTTAAATATTAGTGACTGTTTGTTTTGGTTAATGTTTGGAATTTGGTTTTATATTTGAGAATTTATTTGTTGTTTAGTTAATTTTTGGGTATAGAGATTAGTGATGCATTTGCAGGTTCTATTAAGATTTTTAATTATTTTGAGTGATGTTATTAATTGTAATATTGAAGGTAATCCAATATAGTGATTTTTGTTGTCTGTTTATATTTTGCTTTGTGTTGGAAATTTTGTTTATGTATAAAGATTTATTTGAAGTTTAGTTTTAAGTTTTGTTGGATTTGTTAATTAGAGATGGAAATCATTTTCGTTGCAATGCAATTGGTTTACTACCATTAGATAAAAAATGAACAATTGAGGATATTTATTTTATTTTATTTTATTTTTTATAGTTAGGCCCTGTTTGGATAAACAACTTATTCTCAGCTTTGAGCATAAGTCTATAGCAAGAGATAGAATAAAATTATATTTTGTTAAAAGCTGTAAGCTTTTTTCATGTGCTGTTTTGGAGAACTTAAGAGAATAAGCTTATCAGCTTCTTGAGCTATTCTCATAAGTTATCCCTTACAGTCTCACAAATTATCTTGTTGAGTAGATCAGCTCAAATAAGCCAATCCAAACAGGCCATTAGTTATTTGAGTTGAGTTGTAGAATGCATGGAATGTTTTACAAGAACTTGGAATGTTAGAGTTTTTATTTTTATCCCCGTCATTTCAATTGAAACTATCTTGTGATATTTAGAATGGCTTTCGTATTATGTTAAACTATAGTGCTAGTTGTTGCAAAGGTTTTGTGAAATGCTGTCTCATTGAGTGTATTTGAGTTGCTCCTATATGAAAATGCAACAGCTTTAGTTCATAACAAATCCATATTGTTGTTAATTTTTTTATTTAAAAGACATTATTTGGGTTGCTACTATAGTACTATGTAATATATCTGGAGTCAAAATAAGCTTGAAGTTTGTTGATTTGAATAAAAATGATGTTGAATAGATATTGACGCTTAATGAAAGATATAAAATACAGAAATTGTTGAAAGGGAATGAAGACTGATTTTGGTGTTGATATTCTGGGCTTGCTTATCTTTGATGCTGTTCTTTGGTCCTAGTCCTAATATGCCGTGCCTTGAACAGAAAACAAGCAAGCGTGTGCACTTTGTAAGGAACCTCATCCGTGAGGTAGCTGGCTTTGCACCTTATGAGAAGCGTATCACTGAATTGCTGAAGGTTGGAAAGGATAAGAGGGCACTGAAAGTTGCTAAGAGAAAGCTTGGAACCCATAAACGTGCCAAGAAGAAGCGTGAGGAGATGTCCAACGTCCTCCGAAAGATGAGGTTTGCACTTCATTCTTTTTTTTGTTTATTATACATCCCAGGTGTTTTATTATTAAACTTGTTACTTGATGAAATTTGGGTTCTTATGCTATCTTTTTAATTTTGCGCAGGGCTGGTGGAGCAGGTGACAAGAAGAAATAAGTCTTCGTTTATTTCATTCCATGTTAACTGGATGTACCCATGTTTTGAAAGACAAGTTTTGTTTGGTTAAATTATGTAGTGTGCTTTTACTTCTAGATATTTCTTGTTTTGACAATATGATTTATGAAAAGTACCATTGGATTTTTCTGTTTTATGATAATGAAACACAGCCCTAATTTTTTATGGTTTCATAATGTTAATTTTTAAGTTTTGTAGTGATATGGCCATTGCTTCAATCTGGCGGTGCGAATTGTTGCAATATAGTTTTTTTTTTTGACAAATTGTTGGTCTATAGTTGTAATGTTAAAAATGGGTGATTAGATTTTCTTAATAAAAATCAATTTACCATTTAAGATTGCTCTAATGAAGTATTTGTTTGAGGTGTTTTGCAGCTTCCGATTATTTGCTTAGATGAGTTTATGTTTTTAATCAAATTTTGTAAGGGCTTAGAAAAGTTTGTAGTTATAAGTTTTTTACTTGTCTTCAATCTCTTCACCCTCCACAGTACTACCCATTCCTATAACCAGAAAACTTAAATTAAACAAGAAACTGAATTGAAAAAAATAGTAATATCCAGAATAACATTATTAAAAAACAAGCAATTTCCAGATCTAATTTGCTCAACAATCAATGATACAAAATCAAAAACCTTCAGAGAGATCTAGAAAATAAAGCAAATAGAAGAAGATCACGGTGTTATTTTCCAGATCTATTTGCTATGTTTTTTTTACCCAGTCATTGTCTTAAGAAACAACTCTGTTTCTTGTTCTTTTTCCTTCGTGATTTGTTATGTTCTTTTTGGTTGATGGCTTTTCATGGTTGTGAATAGATTCAACTACTTGTTTTTCTCTCTGCTCTTGACTTCTCAAATAGAGATCTTTTATTAAAGAGTAGTGTTATTTGAACAACCAAATGAGACAGCTTATGTGACAACTTTGTTAAAAAAGTGGTTGTGCAAATATCATTTCTCTTTATTAAATTATTAGGAAGAAAAAAGATTAAATATGAAATGGGTAATTTTTGCAATCAAAAGTTGCAATTACCGTATTAAAAATCAAAAAGAGTGATTACCATTTGCTTTTAGAGCTAATGCCATCTCTATTATTGGGTGAACTCTGGGAATATGTATGTTATGTTATTATAGTTTTTTGAAGAACAAGAAAAAAATGGAGGAGTTTATGAGAAATTAAAAAATCCCATATTTCTATAGGTTGAAGATGAAGATGGAAAGAGGAGAAGATGCAGATATTTGGGGATCATAATTTCTTGGATTTGTAATTAATTTGGTGAAGATAATGATGAACAAGATGAACAATCACACATTTATGGATTTATGTTAAATGTGAGATTAGTATTGGTAGGGAGGAAAGATGAGTGTTAGATTTGATACCGACATACTATGATAAAAATATGTTCTCTAGTTGATCTAACGGTCAAAACAAACTGTCCTATGTAAAAAAGTTACTTTGCACATGTGCACAAATTTGTGCTTTGTGTATAGTAAACCCCACCATCTATAAGTCTCCAGCAGTTGTTGTTGCTGGTGGCATTTAGCATGCACAAGGGAAAGATTTGTGTACCATGCACAAGCTGCTTTTTTTTGGACAGGTGGCGGTTTTCCGTGGGGTGGGGTGACCTGCTAAAATTAAACCATTAATAAAAGGAAACATATTATAATGGAAAATATTGGTTTTATTGTTTTTGCTAGATACACCCTCCAAAACTTAAACATTGAGAGTAGTAATTTACACATTTGTAACACATCAGTACAGCTAGTTTCCCACTTGTTCTTTTTCCCGTTTTCTTCTTGCATCTTCATCGCCCCCATCATGTTCTTCAGAATTCCAGAAATTGTTACTCACCATCAACATTCCCATTACTTAAAATTGATCTTCATCAACAAAGTTGTTCAATATCATTTCATTTTCCATTGAAGTTGGGAGATTGCATCTTAGTTTGGTTTCTAGATCTGGATTTATTAAATCTGTTGGTTGATTTCTGAAATCTTTAAACTTAAAGGTATGTATAAGACTTTCTTTATTTTAGTCCTTCTATCATTTTGTGTATTGATAAAATGTGTTAGTTGATATCTAGCTTACTTACAACTGTTTTTGTTATTTGATTTCGTTTTTGTTTGCTTCCTGCAATCTTTTTGATAAAAAGGACATGTGAGTTTGGGTGAATATGTGGAAATATGATAATTTCGTTTGTTTTCTTCCTGCAATTTCGTTAGTATTTTATTATAGGTTTAGAAGAATAATGAAGTTTGTTAGATAATAATCACCTAGTTATAATATTAGTTACCGGAATTTACCAATTAGTGATACAAAAGGCTACATGTATATAAACTCTTTCTCTGTAACTAATTCATATTCATTGAATAAAAATATCATGAGTTGATTCTTTCTCTCATTTTTCTCTCTATGATTTCTCTTAGTTCATAGATCATATCATATTTCAAAACAAAAAAGGAATAAAGTTAGATTATTGACATGTATAGAAAGATTATAGCATATTGAAAGAAAGAAAATAAACCCAACTTTGTGTTATCCATGGTTCTGCACTGGTTGCTTTTCATGAGTGTGAAGTCTTATTCACTATATCTATGTATTATGAACAGCAAAATGGATATTCATGAAATTCTATAAATTTTTGAAGTTTCAAATGTAAGCAACATAACTGGGGAAGGCAACATAGCTGGGGAAGGTTCAGAGGTATGTTAAAGTCATTACATTATTGTCTAAATTAATTTCCGAGGTTTGCCA
>Ga0228710_1008333_pt1 | contig 14901 bp, 10 predicted proteins | sample MedpolnodulmetaG_FD_177995 | JGI IMG/M metagenome (GOLD analysis project Ga0228710, IMG submission 177995) | Root nodule microbial communities from Medicago polymorpha collected in Santa Monica, California, United States - pink nodules | ecosystem: Host-associated > Plants > Roots > Nodule...
GTGGGTGGGGGGGGGGGGGGGGGGTGCTAATTTGAATTAATTTAGATAGAAAGAGGAAAGTGATGAGGCCCGTAGGCAAAGGCAGCCCAAGAGAAACCCTAAAAAAACTCTCTTTTAACTGGAAGGCGAAGTTTTGTTCTCTCTCTGTTTCTTTCTCCGCACCAAACAAAACCCAGTCGAAGGTGCGGCGGGCAGTCCAATCACCCCACCCCATCCCCATTCGGAATGGTGCGTATCTCTCTTTCAATCATTTCCGTCCTCTTTTGTTTTGATTTGAGACGATGATTAACTAACTAACTAATTAATGAATGTTTGTTGATTCAGGCATTTGTGAAGGCTCAGAAGTCAAATGCGTACTTCAAACGATTTCAAGTTAAATTCAAGAGAAGAAGAGAGGGTAAGACTGATTACCGAGCCAGGGTTCGTTTGATTACTCAAGACGCTAACAAATACGGCACTCCCAAATACCGTTACGTTGTTCGATTGGTAAGTAACTATCCTCTTTCCACACTCCATACTTAATTTTCAATCCCTAACCAAAACCATATTATTACTCCTAGACAAACAAAGACATTGTCTGTCAAATTGTCTCTGCTACCATTGCTGGTGATATTGTTCTTGCTGCTGCTTACGCACATGAGCTTCCTCACTTTGGCCTTCATGTAGGCCTTACTAACTATGCTGCAGGTATTTATCATTATGCCTCTTTTCCTCCTCCTTCTAATCCATATCCATGTAGTTATTTTAATTCTTTTTAAATGTTATCAGCATATTGCACTGGTCTCCTTTTGGCTCGCCGAGTTCTTAAAACTCTTGAAATGGATGACGAGTATGAAGGCAATGTCGAGGTATACATACATCATCATTTTATACTATTCATTTGTATCTGTTCTTAAAACTCTTGAAATGTGTTATATTACTCAGGCAACCGGAGAGGATTATTCCGTGGAACCAGCTGACTCCAGGAGGCCATTCCGTGCTCTCCTCGATGTCGGTCTCGTTAAGACCACAACTGGAAACCGGGTCTTTGGTGCACTCAAGGTATTTCATGCTAATATCAATCACCTATGCCCTGTATTCTTTTGACAATGATATATATTAAATGGGTTTGATTGGCTGCAGGGAGCTTTGGATGGGGGTCTGGATATTCCTCACAGCGACAAAAGGTTTGCTGGTTTTGACAAGGAGAAAAAAGAGCTTGATGCTGAGGTTCACCGGAAGTACATCTTTGGTGGACATGTTGCTGCCTATATGAAGGTGTGTTCAAATAATGTATTTATTGAGTCATTTTCATTTTTAATTTGTAAGGCATTCATGTGGAGTTTGAGACTTTTTTTTAATCAGCTTTCTAATGTTTTTTTGTAGACATTGATGGAAGACGAACCTGAAAAATATCAAACCCATTTCAGTGAATATATCAAGCGTGGGATTCAAGCGGATGGAATCGAGGAACTATACAAAAAGGTTCATGCTGCCATTCGTGCAGATCCCTCAATCAAAAAGCCTGAGAAGCAGCCACCAAAGGAACACAAGAGGTATTGCATTAGGATGTTTGTAACTATTTACTATTGTTGATTGGCAAGTGGAATGACCCTGTTTGAATTAGTAGTGTTTCAGCCGCGTTTATGATTATATAATTAAAGTGCATGTAATTTTGTTTGATAAGTGAAAATTGTACTAAAGATGCATTGTTTGTCTTCCGAGCAGGTACAACCTGAAGAAGCTCACCTATGAGGAAAGGAAGACAAAGTTGGTCTCTCGCTTGCAAGCTCTCAATTCTGCAGCCGGAGATGATGATGAGGATGACGATGAGTGAAATTGAGTTGGGAATGCAGTCCATTGTTTAGCTTGAATTTCCTTAATCTTCAAATTTTTGTTGCTTACCGTTTACTTTAGATTATCATTTTTGGATAATATGGATTATCCTGGATAGACTTGTTTCGATTTACATGATTTGTTTCCAGAATCCAGAATATAAATTCTTGCTGTTGAATCAACTTATGTTATCATTATACTTTTCGGGGGACTTTTAGTGCTGAAAATTATACTATATAGTTTAGTCCAGCAAAAAAAAAAAAACTGTCGGAATTTGTGAGTTGGCCTAGGTCAATTTTGGATCTTTTATCGGCTAACAACATTTGTACTTCCAACCTAGCTGGCCTACAATCTCATTCCACCATAAGGCAAGGTGATTTCTGATGCTTTTTTTTCTTTTCCTTCACTCATTTACGTGACTAATTTCGTTTGTATGAAACGGTGTTGTTCTGTTCGTACATTCTTTATTCTAATTCATTATTATTGTTTTCTGTGTTAACCCTCTGGTTTCTTTTTTTTCACTCATCTATGTGATTAATTTTCTTTGTTTTTGTCAAAAATGTTATTGACAGTTTCTTTTGACACAAATAGATACATTGTATTTTACTTTTTACATTTGATTTGAATTACATGGTATCATGTATTTTTTGAACTCGTAACTTTCTTTTACACAATACTTTTATGTATTTCACATGTGATTAATTTCTTATATTAAATGGTTAATGAATATATTCTATTTTTTAAGAGAGTTAATGAATATCTTGTTAATTTGAACATTGATATTCTGACAAATTCAAGACAACATATTTTTGTATTCATCCGAGAATTATATGGTTTACACAATTCAAATACATGATTAATTATGTATATTTTTTGTTTAACAATGTCTCTAACATTCACTTTGATTATTTGGTGAAATTCATGAGTCCCAACACTTTGTGATTGAAATTCACTTGCATTTCAAAAATAATGTGAAGATAGAGGGAGAGGGAGAAAATGACAAAGCAAAATAGAAAAAAGAATTATGTCAACAAATTTTTAAAAAATAATAGTCTTATAAAGTTAGCACATGTTTGGAATGGCCAAATAATGGGGTACTCGAAGCTTGTCAAACGAGAATAGATAAACGAAAACAAATGTAGGAATGGAATGGACGCACGTTTTGTTTTGTTTTCAACGTGAATGAATATCTTTTGTAGGAAGGTGCTTGGAAATTGTTGTTCGCAACGATGCAGTAGTTCTTTTTGACATAGACACAAATTAGTTTTTCCTTCTCCTTATCGCAGTGTCACCGCAAAGAAGTGCAGATGCATGTTGCAAGGAATGAACCAAAATATTTTCATGTCTTTGATTAAAAAAATAGTGGATACCTTAAAACATATGAATTTATAGGGATAATTAATAACACATAAGATATCAACTATCAATTATATTTTCAATGATCGGTTAGATATGCTAGTTTATAGATCAGTTTTACCAAATAGTCATAAACTACTTAAAATGTTATAAATAACCAATATAAGATAGCAAAAAGAGCTAGAAGCTCGTGAGAAAAATTGTTACTATACATATCTATTTTGATCATATAAGTTTATTCACTTGCTTAAAGTTTTAACCATTTTTTTTTTGTTTTTCTTAAAAAAAAAATCTACCAGAGATAATTCTATTCACACAACGTCATGGACATCTATTTTAATCTTCTTTTATAGACGTATTTTTGTCATTGTACATGTTTGTCATGTTGGTTGCTTATATTTTCATTTAATAATCTCTGCCTATTTTTTGTAGAATATCTAGTTTAGACTAGAAATAAAAAAAAATGGTCCACGCGAGGTGAGTGTCTAGAAGACAAGACCTTTGACGGAGTGTATACGTATATGATGATTTAATAGAAAATTGAATTTATTCAAAAATCAAAATTTGTCAATGGTCGTGATGATGGAAATTCTATATGGTCAACGTAATAGTTATGAGACCCGCCACCAGGAGGAGTCAATAAATGGACGGTTCTTCCCTTTCAATATTTCTCATTCTTCTTGTACCACTTGATAATTATCCTAATCCTAGCTAATTAATTCTTATGAATGTAAGTTTATTTGCTTTTCAACTACCAGTATTTGATTGTTTTGTATTTGTTGGACAAAATTGGGTATTATCTATTTATTTTGATGTTAATTTAATGTTTTTACATTGAACACACACAGGCGATGATGATGTCTAGTAGCAACGGTAGCTGTGCAAATGCTTCAAATCCTTACCATCAATGCACTCAAGCTTGCTCCCAAAAGACAAAGGGAACCAAACCACATCATGCTGCTGCTGCTGCTACTGCAAGTAATAATAGAAAGGTGATTAATGGAGGTGAAAGACGTACTTATGCTTCTTCTTCTTCTTGTCCTAAATCATCCAATCCTTATCATAAGTGTGATGCCAATTGCAACAATTCAGGTTCCTCCTCTCTCTATCATTCTTAAATTCCACTATAAGCAGCAAAAGATTTAGCAGCTGTAAATATATACTATTAATTTTGTTTAGAAAGAGACTCGTTTTCACGATAAGTATGCACATGGCCATTTTGTTTGACCATTTCATTAGAATGGATTAGTTTTCTTTGCCAACACATTTATATCTCCTGCACTCATTGTGTCATTACATTCATACTATGATCAAATTGCAGGTGCCACTCCTCATTCCATGATTGATCATAGGAAGAAGCCACAACCTCCTATTCTTCACAGTGTTCCACCAACAAAAGTTGTGGCAACCAATACTTCATCAACAAAACCAAATTATTCTCAGAACAAAAACAATGAGATCATTCCTTCTTCTGGCCCAATTTCTTCTCAATTACACATCCCAGATGTTATGGTATTGTCCCTCTATTTTCTCTCATGCTCTTTAGACAACCTTTTTTGCTAATATTTAAACACTATTGTTTCTTTTTAACAGCCTACAGATCAAGTTAAGAATGGTGCTACTGAGGTCCTCCCCAATAAAACTGAAACAAATAAAGAGGTCAAAGTCGCTGCTTCTCATGAAATCGTTCCAATAACCAATTCTGATGAAACTGGTGAAGGTGGTTCCAAAGATTTTAGTTTCTCTGGCAATCCCCTTCCTCTCCACAACAAAGAAATAGATACTAGTAGCGAAGGAGAGGCAGATAGTGTCAGTGTTGTATCTGAATCCCGTGTTTCAATTGGAAAATACAATGTCAAAGAAAGTTTTGGTTCCATCCTACAAACAATACTTGACAAGTATGGTGATATAGGGGCAAGCTGTGATTTGGAATCAGTTGTAATGAGGTCATATTACATGGAGTGTGTATGCTTTGTGGTCCAAGAATTACAATCTTCTTCTGATTCAATAAGTAAGTCCAAAGTGAGTGAATTGTTGGATATTGTTAAGGACGTTGAATCTGCTCATCTTCGTGTAGCATGGTTGCGTAACACACTCGATGAAATTGTTGAAAATATTGAATTGATTAGTCACCATCAGGATATGGAAATGGAAAAGGCTAACTATGATCGTGAAATGGAATCATTGAAAGAACAGCTAGAATCAGAGTTGGAAACATTGGCTCGGAAAGAACAAGAGGTTGCTGATATTAATATCCGAATTCCCGAAATCAGAGATCGTTTGAGCGAGCTTGAGCAGCTCATGTCTTCAGGATTAGTAGATGATCAAACCACGCTACCTATCAAGTCAAAGATAGATCAACTATTATAATAACCAAACTTGCAATTCTTTTTTTTCTTGTTTTTGTTTGAGGGTTAAGGAAACTGCTTATCACATTGGTGCATGAGTGTGATTGTCAGAGTATAGTGTTTATAGAAAGTAGAATACATTACTCAATAAAATTGGATGCAAGCAGCATAGGCTTATGTGATTTCTTTTATGCCAAAAGTATTAGGCTGATATGTTGTGAACATCTGTAGGAGCTTTCTATCTCTGTATACATATTTTATACGGATTTAAATTTTATATATGATTTTTATAATTGGTAGACACTCTAGATGAATTCCTGTATAGAAAGTCTTTCTATATACATTTAGAAGAATAACATATGTCATTAATTGGACTCTTTTTCCAGAACGAACGTCGTGAGTTGTGACTTTTAATGAGTTGATCAAATAGCCAAATCCATTCCTGAGTTAGTAAAACGTTTCATAAAAAAAATAGTAAAAACATTTGCTGCTGGCTTTTTCTCAGCAAATTTAAGTTATAACTTTGAATACGATGGAGAAGGGATGAAGATTGTTCTGAGTCTGGGTTTAATACTTTTTTTAGCTTGATGATTTTCTATTTTAGGAAAGAAATAAGTTCAAGCAAGTTGTTCCAAGTATACGTGGCAAATGATATAGATTGGCACGTCAACCTTTAACATTACATGTCAATCCGTGGAATGTTTGAAGTTGACGGAAAGACTCGTTTGATAAACCTCAAATTGAGAGACGATCTTGCATTTTAAAAAAATTCAAGAACCAAATTGATTGATGACCATAAATTCAAGGATCAACAAACCTATCAAAGAAATTTATGAAACAAACTTGATGCAATTGACGGAAGAACTCATTTGATAAATGTGACACAAATTGAGAGACCATTTTGTTATTTCAAAAAATTCAATAACCAATTGATTGATAACTATAAATTCAAGGATGAACAAACCTATGAAAAAATGTATGAAAAAGATTTGATGCAATTTAATGAGAACACGTGAAAACCTAATAGAATTCCTTCAAAAAAAAAAAATGAAAACCTAATAGAATGTTGTACGCTTAAAAAAGTTCACCATGCTACGTGATTCAAACAGTTCTTCACATTATTTGTTGTAAGGCGTGATAGCATTAAGGAAGAATGGTCTTTATTCTCCTTTCGTTCTTTGGGAGAGATGAATAGTTTCATTTGGTTAAGAAATTAAACAAGTTAATGGTTAATGGTTCAAATCCTAACAAGAAAGAAAATATTAAAATATAATAACATTTGTCATTAAAAAATGGTGATCCACCGTAATTAATATATGTTTTGTTCTATTTTACTAGAAACTAAAATTTGTTTTTGTGTGAAATTTATTCTACTCATATTCTACTCACTATCTCCACCATGAATCATTTTTTTTAATAAAAAAATAAGTTTTATCAACCTAGAGTGCAATGTTGTAATGCATTATCCACCAATATGTTCACTTTAACATTTTTTTTAACCGAATGATTTGGTTGCTCTTTTATATATCAATGACATTGATTATAACATGACAATTATCAAACCGAATAACATGTCATATCAATATATAGTCAAAATATCAATGTTCTAAATTAGCTGATAATCCAAATTCTCAAAAACAACACAACCAACTACAAACCACATTACAAACTAAATAAACTAATAACCAAATTATCAAACCAACTTAAGTATGAGTTCGGCACGAGTACTTATATCTCTCTTACTTGTCTCGTACCTACGTTTTGAAATCAGAGAAACCCAAACACATATCCAAACCCAATCAATGGCGGGGAAAAACCCGTTAAATCAGATTTGGTTTGAACGGATATCCGCAGGCACAGAGTTTTGCTACCATGCCTAAGAACGAAAGAAAAGAAAATGAGATGATATGATTTAATTCAAGTTATAACGCAATCGTGGGGTATGCATGTCAACTTCACTCACTACACTTGGAGCTGGAAATGAGTCGAACCTAGTTAAACTTGGCTGAACTCGACAGGATAAAAACTTAATCGACTCAAAACTCGATTCGAGTTTGTCACAAACTTTTTTTATCGCTCAAACTCAACTCGATTCAAACTTATGAAAAACTCGGTTCAACTTAATTGCTCAAATAAAATAAAGGGATAAAAAAAAAAAAAAAACTCAAATGAACACAAAAATAGCTCAAACACTTTCAATCGATGTTAAAACCACGTAAATGAATGTAGCACTATGAATTAATTAATTAATCATAACACTATTGATCAATTCCCACAACATTTTAAACACAGTTTCTAGATGCTCTTTTATAGCCAACTTGCTCCTTGTTGTTCAACAACGACTAATCGGGGACTAATGTATGTTCACATTAGATTGAGTAAACCACTGAATTGATCTTTATCTTTGTAAATCATTCTCATTTTTTGTCTATGACTTTGCTAATATTTCAAACTAATCTCTGTCTTTGTGAGAAGTTTCTCAATTAGGTCACTGTCTTTATGTTATTGTCATATGACGAGGACCAAATTGAGAAACTTTTGACAAAGACAAAGACTAATTTGAAATATTAATAAATTTGGTGACTAATTTAAGAGTGATTTACAAAGACATCAACCAATTTGACGGTTTACTCCACTACATTTTTTTTCTTTGATAGCTACGCTCACTAATGCAATTTTTTCTTATTCCTTTTGTGAATTCACTCATTCAAATGTGGTATGGATTAATACCATATATCTTATTTGGTTCATGAACAAAACGAGTTAAATTATACATAATTTTAGTTTGAGTCATTCATTTAATGAGGTGTATTTTTGACTTAAGTAAACTCATTTGATTCATAAATTCAGTTTAACAAATTAATTATCGAATCGAACCTCGAATTATTTTTAGTTAGTTCGGTTTATTGTGAGCCCGACGACATTTCACTAAGCCTCTGTTTGGTTTTGTGATTGGCTTCCATGGACGTGCGATTACACCTTTAAATGTGGTTTTATGGTATTTGGAAGGTGTTTGGTACCCATATTAAAACATGATTGATCCTTTTAAAATCGATTTTATGTGAAGCTACAATATGTAGCTTTTGCGTCCAGCTAAATTAATTCTATAGAAGTCACATTATTATTGCCAACTTTACCCCTCGTGATCTTGCGTTTTTTTACTGTTGCCTGCTACTATTATCTTATCTTCAGGTTAGGGATGAGAGATGAATCGGTCCATTGTAATTTATTTTATTTTTTTGACAAAAATAAATGATATTCATTCATTCAAATTGATAGAGTAAATTGATACAATGAAAATTCGCTAAAAACAAAAAGGATGAATCTGCGAACAAACTCACAACATCCATGTTAATAGTATAAAATGACAAACTACAAAAGCCTGCACTTATGACTATATTCAAGTTTCCGGAATACCCATGTCTCCAGATCTGCAACGTTGATGACGCCAGAATCATTGATTGAATCTACACTGGATCTAGGCTGATCTGACAATCTGAACCGAACAAATACCTGAACAAAACAAGAAAGACAACAAACGTCGCACAAAGACGACGAACAACACAACATTGCACTAAGACGACAAAATCACGAAAGAGAAAACGAAATAGATGTGAAAATCACTTATTTCAATAAAAGAGAAAAACAAGGTAGAGGAGTGATTTTGGGTCAAATTGACCCTAAATCACCTCTCTTTGATGGATGAATAAAAAGAAATTAGGGTTTTGGTGATGGTTCACAAGAGAGAAGAAGGAGAAGAGAGAGACTTAGAAAACTTGGATTAATCTTATTGTGTGATTTTAGGAGCGGTCCATTGTAATTTATATTGAGCCATTTGCCTTTTACATTTTTTTATTTTTATTTATATTTTTTTGCTTTAATTCTAGAACTAGAAAAGGTTGAAGTATATATGAGTGGAAGCAAATAATGATTCAATTGATAAAAAATATTAAAAATAACTCTTATAAATATGAATATCATTTTAAAATGAATTTCCGTTAAAAAAAATCATTTTAAAAGGAATTTACGAACCAATAAAAATGCATTTATGATTTTAGAAAAGTAGAAATAATTATCTAAAAAGAAAACAAGGTATTTAGTTTTAAAACAATTAAAAGGATAATTTAAATATTGCACATTCAAAATCAATTTTGACTCAAATGATTCAAATTTCAAACGACATTAACTTATAAAAATTAATTTTATATAAATCTATTTTAACATAAATTAATTCACATTAAACTCTTTTTTTTTTTTAGTTAGGTAGCCTAATGGCTAGAATTCACCTTATAAGGTGAATAACTGGGATGTCCGGAGTTCGAACCCCAACTTTTACATATAATAATATATTATCTTACCAATTGAGTTATGCTCACGCTAACTATAGTAGAATCAATTCTTCGCGCGCCAAACCGAATGCTTACTAACAAAACAACTAAACAAGGTGGGGGTGAGGTTTTTTTTTTGAGACATGGAATCCCTGGTAAAAGAGAAAGAGAAAAACACGTGTCCATCCACCTATAGTAGGTATTTTTTGGACCCTGGCCTCTACACTTTCACCACTCTGCTTTACTTTTTGCAACATTTTAATAACTGTGTTGTGCCCAGTGGTTGAATGAAAGAGGACGACTCCTGCCTTTTCGAAAAGGGTGACCCCTCTTCTCTTTCTCAGCAAGCAACCACCACACTTTTGCGAGAGAGTCTGAGGCCACCCCAAAAATGACCTCTAATGGAATGGGTCACACTTTCCTTTTTGCTGGCCAAGGTCAATGTGGGGGAAATGATTGCAAATAATTATACTACTTGATAAATAATGCTAAGCTATGTTAATCAAATTATAAAATCCACAGCAAATAACTTCAGTTAAATTTAGACAGCCACCATTGACGTGCGAAATATGTTGTTTTTGTTATAAAAAACATGATTAAATTTTTTATCTTCATTCCTAAAATAAAATCAAAAGTCCTTCTCTAATATTTTTTTTAAATATATTACTCTCTCCGGTCACATTTATAAGCAAAACACAACTTTTTAGATTCACATTTATACATTAGATATTCAATAAATCTAAAAAGTTGTTTTTTGCTTATAAATGTGACCAAAGGGAGTAGATATTAAAATGATTGTGTTATGAAGATAAATAAATTTCTCACTCAAATTAGAGGACTAATCTCTTAAGTAGAACGTGCATGTTTAGATTCACATATCATTTAACGCAAAATTACACGATGATTTGATTTTAGTAAAAACAATATTTTAAAGTTTCAACAAAATTACGATGTCATTGTAATTAATTTCGTAAAACTTGTCATAGTTTCAAATTTATGTACTTTAAAAGTTTGGGTGATTTTCTCAAAAAAGAATAATTATTGGGTCTAATTACACATGCCAATGCATAATTTTGAGCATAATTATCTTGAATAATATATCAGAAAAAATTATGAAAATTTAATATTTTAAAAATACTCATCAAGACAAATCTAACGACATCTTGTATGATATTATATATCTTTGTATATTAGTAGAAAAATATGGTCAAAGTAAGTTAGGTCAAAATTACACATTTTTAAATAGATCATCTATTACGGGACGGAAGGAGTATTGATTTGGAAAAATGAGTAACCTAGTTCTCAATATTATCAATATGAGTCATGTTAATAAAAAAAAATTGTATTATGGAAGTTGTCTTTATATATGATTTTTTTTTACTGATACCACTATTAAAATTCACACTTGCATCAACAAACTCACATATTCAAATGCAATTACGTAAAGCTAACAATATTTTCATATATATGTACTAAAAAGTTTGGGTGAGAAAATGAGTTGAACAGAAAAGCACTTTACTAGTTTGCAAAAAGGAGTAACCTGGTTCTCAATATTATCAACCTTAACACCATTAAAAAAAAAAAAAGTCATTAACAAATAATAAATTTTGCATTAAACGAAGTTGTCTTTATATATGTATTTTTAGATGAAGTGACAAACGTTATTGAAATTCAAACATATCAACAACAAACTCCCCAATACAATTGCGGGTAAAGATATTCGATTTATTTTCATTATTGTCCCAACAATTACCATTTTTCCAATTTTAGAGATCATTTTAAAATATAGATAATATTAGGATATGAATGATACAATCGTGCAATCTCAAGACCAATTTACATATCGACTCTTGCTAAAACACTTGTGTACATGAAGTAGAAACATAAAAATAGATTATAGACAATAAAAGTAAATTTAATTGAAACATAAATAAATATGAAATGAAAGGTGATGAACAAGCAGAGTTATCATCTCATCTCGTATACGAACAAACTGAATAAATAAATAAATGAAAATAGTAGTAAAATACAGAAGAAATGTCATGATGAAAACACATAAAGCATGCGAATAATAAATGTTGAAATGAAATGCAAACAAATTCAGAAGAAGTTTTATGCATGCATGATTCCTACTGTTAATTAAATATTAATTAATTTAGTTGGTGGGGTTGCTTCTAAAGGAGCCCAACGCCTTGATAGCCGCCGCTCTAAGAATGTATTGATGGTATGCAGCCGCTGCCAACGCTCCCACGAACGGTCCAACCCAGAAGATCCACTGCATGCATTGCATGTCAAAATTATATATAAATTGAAATGAAATTAGATATAGCATAAATCATAATTAAAACAACATACATGGTCATCCCAAACTTTGGCATTGTTGAAGATAACAGCAGCACCGAAGCTCCTAGCAGGGTTGATTCCGGTACCGGTGATTGGTATAGTTGCAAGGTGAACCATGAAAACAGCAAAACCAATGGGCAAAGGAGCCAAAACAGGGACATGTGAGTCACGTGCGCTTCTCTTGGGATCAGTAGCAGAGAAAACTGTGTAAACCAACACAAATGTTCCGATCATTTCAGCACCGAGGGCAGAGCCTTTGCTGTAACCGGAAGCTACAGAGTTAGCACCGCCACCGAGGTGGTTGTAAGGGTGTTTCATGAAAGTCTTCACCAACCCAACGCCACAGATAGCACCTAAACATTGTGCTACCATGTATAACACCGCTCTTATCAGAGACACTTTACGAGCCAAGAAAAGGCCGAATGTGACCGCAGGGTTAATATGGCCACCGGAGATGCCGGCGGTGCAGTAGACAAGGACAAATATCATGCCACCAAAGGACCATGCTATGCCTAAAAGGCCAACACCGTCACATGGACCAGTTTGTTTTTGGTGACCAATGACAGTGGCGACGGTGACGTAGAGGAAGAGAAGGGTGGCTATGAACTCAGCGATGAGAGCTCTGTAGAAAGACCAGAGCTTAATCTCAGCGAAGTCAAGGAGGGGTAATGGTGGTGGGTCTACGTAGTCCTTACCGTGAGGATGTGGTAGGTGCCCTTCTTCGCTCACTTCTTTAGACATTTGTCTGTGTAATGTAATGTGTTATGTTTGCGGAGATTGATTGTAAAGAGTGAAGGTCTTTTTATGGAGATGTAGGGGCAAAGAAACAGTGACGTTGAGTTGAGTGTAAGTGTGGATAAGCTAAGGGTAACTTTGGAAATCTACATTATTAAAAAATTACAGATACTACAATAAAAGTAAAAACAGTTGGAAAGAGACAGGGTGACCATGTGAGACCTAATCATCTAACCACTTCAGATGTAGGCCCACCATTTCACCTACAACAACAACGGTCATTTTTTTCTTTTCAAATTCTCTCTCGCCTCTATTTATCATTTTGTTTTAAAGAAACCAGCTTAAATATATCATTTTAATCTTACCTAATGGTAATTGGTAAAAGTGTGTATTAAATTAAGGGATGATATGCTCATTTTCTGGTCAATGTCCTTTCCTTTCATAATCTAACCTCAACGAAAGTGATCCCTCTGCCCATATTGGCTGACACACACAGCATAAGCCACTCACGTACGACAACTCTTTGGTAAAGCTCTGCCCTCCCAAATGAATGAATTCCAAAATACAAATTTCCATGGAAGGTGGCATTTAGTTTGGAAAATTGCTCTTTTTGACATAAATAAATTACGTTAGAGTCCCCAACGGCAGTTAACTGCCGTTGTTTTTTTCTCCAAAATTAAAAATTCACTCATCACCTTACCTCACCATACCATTCCACAAAAAATCCCCATTTCAAAAATCTTTTGTCAAAATCTTGGTTTCAAATCATTGTTGATTGATTGCTATGACGTTTCTACACACAATATGCATCAAAGAACAAATATTGCAAGTTTTAACTCGTTTGCATTTGATTGATTTTGCTGGGTTTTTTTTGTACAGTCATGAACTTGAACGGCAGCTAACTACCGCTGGGAGTCAGCGGCTGTTAACTGTCGTTGGACACTTAGAAAAAATTTCAAAACTTCATAAATAAAAAAAATTCCAATTTTTTCTTCTTTTTTTTTTGTTTGTTTATGATATTTTGTCAAAATCTTGGTTTCAAATCATTGTTGATCGATTGCTAGGACGTTTCTACACACAATATGCATCAAAGACCAGATATTGCAAGTTTTAACTCGTTTACATTTGATTGATTTTGCTATGTTTTTTTTGTACTGTCACGAACTTGAACGGCAGTTAACTACCGCTGGGAGTCAACGGCTGTTAACTGTCGTTGGACACTTAGAAAAAATTTCAAAACTTCATAAAAAAAAATTCCAATTTTTTTTCTTTTGTTTTTTTTTGTCTGTTTATGATATTAGATACATGTTTATTAATTAGTTTAACAATTATATGTTGTTTATTTATAGATATGGTTGAGAATGCGGATGATGATCCGAGTGATCGAAAACCAGGTGTTTTCGATTCCGTTAAGGTTGAAGCTCTCATTAAGGTCGAAGCTTCCGTGAAGGTTGAAGCTTCCGTTAAAGTTGAGGTTTCAAGCGTCAATTCCGATGTGTGGAAACTTCGTGACCACGAAGTCGACACGACTCATTTCTTTTCAACCCGAGATACATGAAAAGATAAAGACGAATTGCTCGGTTGGGTCCGTCGACAAGCAAATAGGGCTGGATTTACGGTTATCATTAGAAGATCTTGTGAAGGTAGAAATGCTATGCTGGAGTTGGTTTGTGAACGGAGCGGCGACCACAAAGTACCAAATAGAAAAGTGAAGCATGAAGCAACGAGATCAAGAAAATGTGGGTGTTTGTTCAAGGTGAATGGATATGTCGACAGGGAAGACAATGCTTGGAAATTGGCTATTCTTAATAGCGTTCACAACCATGAGATGGTGTCGTATGTAGCAGGTCACCTTCTTGCCGGAAGATTAATGGAGGACGACAAGAAGATTGTACATGACTTGACCAATTCTTCGGTGAAACCAAAAAATATTTTGACAAATTTGAAGAAGAAAAGGAAAGAGTCCATGACAAATA
>Ga0228710_1008334_pt1 | contig 14901 bp, 10 predicted proteins | sample MedpolnodulmetaG_FD_177995 | JGI IMG/M metagenome (GOLD analysis project Ga0228710, IMG submission 177995) | Root nodule microbial communities from Medicago polymorpha collected in Santa Monica, California, United States - pink nodules | ecosystem: Host-associated > Plants > Roots > Nodule...
GCGGTTCTTGGTATTACGCAGAATTGTGGTCAAATACAGCTTCAGTTTTGGTTTAGTCAACATAAAAAACCGCAATGTCGCGGCTCAAGTTGCGGCTTCATAGCTTTATCTAAAATTCTGCTTGTACCTAGTTTAGTTATTAAGGCTAAGTTTGGGTTGACTTATAACGTCAAGCTTTTCAGTTAAGTTAAGTTTATAGTTGTCTTACACGGAAGTTCCTTATATTATAAGTTTATAGGTGATTAAAAAGAAGTTAAACGATAAAGCTTCTGAAAAAACGAGTTAGGTTTATTTCAATTTATGCAAAAAACTGTAAAAAAAACTCATAATCAGAACAATGTTACTTCTATTATTTTTTCGTAAATGTTCGTGGAGAAGTTTATCTAGACAGACTCTATGTGTCCCAGCCTTTGGGCTCAGAGGCTACTGAATTGTGTGGCCATGGTTTGTAGTGATATCGATGACTTATGAATGAGGTATGCTATTTGTTACGAAGAAATTGGCATAAGAAACACACGAATACACATGTGGCAGTTTTTCATAGAAACTCGAGAGTCGAGACAGCTTCTTGTATGTTATCAATCAAATGTTTTGTTTTTCACTCTTGCCATTACTTTCCGTAATGTTCAACATTTCTTTTATGAGTTGCTACTCGCAACATGTTCTTTGACTATTTTCATCTATCTGTGGTTTATTATAATATGAAAGTTCTAAAATTTTGTAACTGTATGATATCAGTTGCTGCAATTAATAGATTATATGCTGCATTGGGCAACCCGGTTCTTCCTGGGTGGGTTGCTAGTGCGGGAGACCCGTGCGGAGAAGCGTGGCAAGGCGTTCAATGTAATGATTCACTCATACAAGAAATGTATGTTATCACTTTTCTTGCTTCTATATAGCGATTATATCTTACAAAGTAAATGACTGTTTGCAAACTTATCTATGATAGAACTCTGATTGGTGCAAATTTGGGAGGAGTATTGGGTGATAGCTTGGGGCCGTTTGTTTCTATCAAATCAATGTAAATGAAACACTCTATCTCTCAAAACTTTGATACTTTTTGTGTTGCATTCTCTGCATCTTTTTGTATATTTTTCTTCTGCTTCACCTTTGCTAATTGCTTCATGTTTTTCGGGTTAGATCTCTAAGCAACAACCACATTGGAGGAAGTATTCCATCAAGTTTACCTGTCACATTGGAATCCCTGTACGTGTTACCTACATGTTTAATACTATCTCTAATTCTCTTCCAATAAATTATGCAAAATGATAAGATGGTTTGTACTTTCACAGTTTTCTTTCAGGTAACCAGCTCACTGGAAGTATTCCAGTCTCTTTATCAACATTGACAGAACTGACTGCCATGTGAGTTTGTTACTTCTTCTATATTAATATTATATTCTAACGGTAGCTGATGTTAACCGTTATGTTAGTTTCTAAAATGAGATCGAATCATCTCCTTTCAGGTCTCTTGATAATAACCTGTTAACCGGAGAAATACCAGATGTCTTTCAGTCTCTAACGCGATTGACCAATCTGTAAGGCCTCATTTCAGTTACTCTTTCACAATCTCACACACACACATACATTGTTGAATGAAATTCTTTTAGCTTCGTTGTACATAAAAACTATTTGATGAGCTACACACTGCTATGCAGAGATTTATCTCATAACAATTTGAGTGGGGAATTGCCTCCATCTGTAGAGAATTTATCAGCTGTGACCACCTTGTGAGTATCGTTTCTTGAGAAGGTGATTTGTATCTTTGTTATCTGTCAATCGATCTAACCTTTTCCTTGTTGGCAGAAATTTACAGAACAATAACCTGTCTGGGACACTCGATGTTTTGCAAGACCTTCCACTGACAGATTTGTACTTCTCTTGACCATGTTTCTTATAAAATTTGCATGACATTAGCATGATTAAAATAAACATTTAGACTTTGTATTTCAAATGACCCATAGTTATTTTTTAAGATAAAAATGCATATGATTTTACTCATTTGGATTTTGGTCCCTGAGGGACCAATGCTTTTATAATTAGAAACTGTAAAGATCAATTCTTCATAAAAATTGGGACCAGTACCATATAAGATAAAAAAATTAAATGACTGAAGAATATTGGGACAGTTCCTTAAAAGCATGAACCATAGTCGATAAGAACAAAACTAAAGAGATCAATAATACCTTTGTTCCCACTAGAGTGGGGTCAGCCACATGGATCAGACGATGCCATAAAATCCAATCGTGTATTTGGGTCAAAACCTATAAATCATATTCTTAGTGATTTGGTTGATATATTTTCTTAGTCTCCTTGTATCTCTAACTATTGGACTATTCCTCCACCTAAAATGTTATTTTACCATATCTGAGACACTGAGTATATTTTTTTGTTGGGTTTTTTATGGTCCAATTAACAATAAATTCCATAAAACATTTTGTGATTATAACTATAGAGACCAATATCCATTGAAAAAATAATTGGGACCAAAATTTAAATCGGGTTAAGCTGCCGGTTAATAATTTACTTTAGCCTATCATTAGTTCAGAAACTTGTTTTTTGTTATTTTTAATGCATTTTAGAGCTATTGGGAAATTGAAAATTCGAAATGCATATTAGGATTTGATACAATTTTTTTAGTTTTTCGATTACAGTCATTCTCTTTGAATACACACTTATTCTATCTTATTCGAACAGGAATGTTGAGAACAACCAGTTTTCTGGACCAATACCTCAAAAGTTGTTAACCATTACCAACTTCAGGTGAAAATCTTAGAACACAGTATTTTCTTCTTTATCCTTAAATGAGATTATTTCTTGAGTCAGAAGATGGAAATAGAACTTGAAAATATATGTAATCCTGTTAATGCCAAAGATGTGCAGTGTTGCAATTAAACAAAGTATTTTGGCAAAATCTGTAGCACTGCAATGCAGAAAAACAACCAATTGTATGCTGCCTCCATTTAATACAGCCAGGCAATATAAACTATACATGTAATGTAAGATAGCATAAGTCTCGGAGCATTGAGAGATACGAGTTGAGATGTTCTATAGTCCGTGTGAATTTGACTAGGTTTATATTTTTATAATTTTTTTTCGGTTTTATTTTTGCTCTAGATAAATTTGCACTCAATAAATTTTTTAAACAATCTGTGATGAAGGTCCTATGTAGGATTGAAAGTATGATGTATTATAATAGTGCTTGAAATATGCGTTTATTGACTTGGTAAATCAAATGCCATTGTTTTCTCTTTGTAATTTAAATGGAGGGGAAAGATGAAAAAGGATAATGGTAAACATTAAGTTTCACTTAAAGAAGTGGTCACTGGACTATTGGCTCTTGGTCAAAACTGAAAGCACAATACCTAGCAGTTTATCATCATCATCATCACCATCACCGTTATTTTGCAACTTTCTTGTGTCTATATTAGAAAAATGAAGTCTCTATTCCTTTATCAAAGTTTCCGCTATTTTCTGTTTTTTTTTAATTTATTTCTGTATCAAAACAGAAATTTGAGTGACATATATCAATATTATTTATAATTTTGATACTTCAACAACTCATTGTGATATTTATATGCAGAAAAGATGGAAACCAATTTGACCTCAATAGTAATGTTACTATAGCACCAGCTCGCCCACCTCATTCTCCGGTAACAGCATCTCCAGTAACAACATCACCATCAGGAACTGTAGTTTCTGGGACACCATCTTCTGGACGTGTACCTACTAAACAGGCTGGTGGACCAACTGCATCAAAGGATTCAAGTTCCGGGAAATCGAAAAAAAATACCAAAAGAGTGGTTTGGATAACTATTTCTGGTGTATTGGGGTTTATCATCTTGGTACTGGCACTTCTTCTCTTTCTTCCAAGATGTAGCAAAAGGGAACGGGTCGGCAGAACTTCTAAGCAACACCAGATTGGAGCGTATGGAGGCGAAAGAACGAATCCTTGGAATAATGGGGCTCTAGTCCAACCACCTAGTCAAACTGAGAAAGGCAAATTTATTTACTTATGTTTTTTGTTTCATAATTCATTTTCTAACATTTAATTTTCCCTTGTAAGGACATTACCATTTTAATCATTTGAATTTCTTTATAAAATTTTGATTCTTGAACAGTACCAAAAGCGGCTGTTGTAAGGCCAAAGGAGAATCATCAAGCAGAGAAAAATGTACAAAGAGTGGAAGCATTGCCAAAGCTATTAAGTCATGACATAGATATGAGTGGACTAGATGTAGATTCAATGCCACCTCCACCTCCACCTCCTCCTCCGCCTCCTGCTCCACCACTTGCTACCGAGAAGGTGATCGTCGAGCCAACCACATTCCCCGGAGGGTCCAACATTAATCCTTCCAAAAGTAGTCTGGTTCCTCCAACATTTGCAAAATCGTTCACCATTGCAGCCCTTCAACAGTATACAAATAGCTTTTCTCAAGACAATCTTATAGGATTAGGCATGTTGGGGAGTGTATATAGGGCAGAGCTTCCTAATGGGAAGGTAAGACTGTTGCTTATCAGTTGCGCATGTTTTCTATAGAACGACTGATGAAATAGATGACACAAAATCGCTTTATATTTGTTTTCTCTGTCTACTTCTGCTTTTATTATTTTGCCAAAACATTTCCTGAACGATGTGTGAATGAGATAAATGAATATATTTTTATTCATATGTTTAACTATTAATATGCTCTAATCATATCTTGATTCAGATTTCCCTTGCTCAAAAAGTCTTGTTAATGTTTTATGTACTAGGATTGATTAAAGTCTTGACACTTGCTCTCTGTATGAATTGTTAGATACTTGCCGTGAAGAAACTAGACAAGAGAGTTTCTGATCAAGAAGATGCTGAGTTTATTGAACTGGTTAACAATATTGACAGAATTCGGCATGCAAATATTGTTGAGCTTATCGGTTACTGTCTAGAGCATGGACAGAGGCTTCTAATCTATGAATACTGCAATAATGGATCAATGTATGAAGCACTTCATTCAGATGATGAGTTCAAAACAAGACTGTCTTGGAATGCTCGTATTCGGATAGCACTTGGGGCCGCAAGAGCCTTAGAGTAAGTCCTAGTGACTATTGACACTGAGAAAAAATATATTCCTTTATAAAAAAATAAATAATCCTAGGTTGTTGGTTTGTAGCCTATTGTGTATTCAGTTTTTTTTTCCTTTTCAAATGGAGTTTATCGAGTATGCCTTGGTTGTTTAATTTCAGGGTGGAAGTCTATTTATTTTTGCTAATTTTTGAAATTAATAATCATCTACTACAACTTTCTGCAAATTTGAATCGCTAAACTAATAAAATATAAGATTTACCAATAAAGCATCTTTATGTGAAACTTATGAGTCTAATACTTGGTGTTGACCTTGTCAAGGTACTTGCATGAGCAATGTCAGCCACCTGTTATACACAGAAATTTCAAGTCTGCTAACATTCTCCTTGATGAAGATCTATCTGTGCGTGTATCTGATTGTGGTTTGGCTCCATTAATAACTAAAGGTTCTGTACGTCAGGTAAGAGAGTATAAGATATTGTAAACAAATGTTTTTGCATTATTTCGAAACGAAGGGAGTAATTATTGTCAGTTGATGTAATTTGCATTTTAACAGTCTGATAACATTCATACATTTTCAGCTCTCAGGACAGCTGCTAGCAGCTTACGGCTATGGGGCTCCAGAATTTGAGTCGGGAATTTACACCTACCAGAGTGATGTTTACAGCTTTGGAGTCGTTATGTTAGAACTTTTGACAGGCCGTCAGTCCTATGACAAGTGAGACACTTTAACAAAAATACTTCGGTATCTATTTTTGGCTTTTCGTGGACTTAAATTTTTGTATTGTGCATATTTTGAACAGAAAACGTCCTCGAGGTGAGCAGTTTCTTGTAAGATGGGCAATTACTCAACTTCATGACATTGATGCATTATCAAGGATGGTTGATCCTTCTCTAAATGGAGCTTACCCTGCCAAATCATTGTCAAATTTTGCAGACATTATTTCTAGATGTGTTCAGGTAAGCTATTCATTCGGATCCGGATTCCATGTTGTTGGAGAACAGTACATTTACACGCAGTAAACAATCTCTAGTGTTAATTTGAGACCGGATGACTCAGATTACACATAGCAAAGTCAGTTTTCAATGACCTCGGCCATTGACTTATATCTAACGGTTCAGATTAAAATCTGTGTGACGTTGTTTCAACATGGAATCCGTTTCCCGTATGAACTTAAGTTTCAGTTTTGCATAGTTTACTGATTATGTCATGTAACTGATTTCCTCTTTTTGTATATAATAAATACAATGCAGTCTGAGCCAGAATTTCGACCAGCGATGTCGGAGGTTGTCTTGTACTTGCTAAATATGATAAGGAGGGATTCTCAACAAAATGAATCAAATGAAAGATGAAAATGGTAATGATATTTGGATTTATGATTGAATTGCAAGAAGATTTTACCTGCAAATTTCAGAATCTCAACTATTGAAGACATGCATGTTACAACATCCTATAGGAGGGTTTGTTACTTCCAAATTCCAATGAAATACTAACCATTCAATATGCACATGCCGTGTTCTGCAAGGAGGTTTATCCAATCAGCTTCAGAGAATTGTAGGCACCAACACCCCTGTAGTTATTATATTTATAATTTAATGTGTGATAATTTTCATGGTTCATTAAACCATGCCCCATGTTACCTTGGTAACTGACCCATTTATTTATTTGATGATTGTTCCATATTGTTGGTGATGGAATGTGATTCTGTAGCAAATTATAGTTACTAGTATTTTATTATGTCCATTCTTGGTGATGAAATAAAATTTTGATAATCCTTGTACCAATTCACGTTCAAGCATTGGGCTATACTCCTTGGGAGACAAATATACTAATTAGTTATAATATTCTTTTTTTGGTAACAAAATATATGTATATGTTCGGAGGGTATAATTAGTTATATAATATATTTTTTTTATACTGAAATTGGTTGTAATATTTGAGATGTGAATATCTTTTTTTTTCTCTTTCAAGTTATTTAGTGGTTAGAGTTCACCTTTTTTTTAAGCTGAATAAGTGAGGTATCCGGGTTCGAATCCTGGTCCTTGCATATCTATTTCAAGATGTATGTTACTAAACTAAAAATAAATATCAATGGTTAGTCAAAATAAATAAATAAAAAGAAAAGGGGAAATGGATTGTTAGTCTAAACTTGTAATGTAGGGGTATATTTATCTCTCTAAATGGAAGAAATGAAGAGATCATAAATGAAGATGATCTTAGTCCAAAAATTTAATTCAAACCCATTAAATTTTTTGTTTTATGTTTAGGTCTAAAAACTGCATCAAACCAAATTTCCAAATAAATTCACCTGAGTATCAGTTTCAACTTTACTTTCAAGTTGTTAAACCAAAAAAGATGCTGTTTTTAAGTATTTATTTATCATTACATTTTTTTTTATAAAAGTTTAATCATTATGTTATAACCTCTTTTTTACGGTAAGCATTATAAATTATAACTTATGAATTTGTTTTGATAGTATAAAAAAAAGTCTTATCATTATATTTTAGAAAATAAGTTTATTAATTTCAAAATATGTTAACCAATTGAACCAATGATACATTGTGAGAAATGAGCAATAACAATCTCTTTCAACCATCTCTAACGCTTACTCTTGTATCGGATGAAATTCATGTTAACCCCACCACTTTATGTAAGACTCATTTTCAAAATATTCTTCAAACCAAACCAAATATAACCAACTGTGTTATATTTTTTTTTCCTTTTGTGTTAACCCCCGGTTACTAGGGGAAGGGAACCATAGTAATCTGAAGTTCGATTGATATGTAAGTAAAGTTTGATAAAAAAATTGTTTCATCCAAAATCGAACTCATATTCTCACAACAGATTGTCTTTTGGTGGAGCTGATTATTCACTTTAACTCATTCATTTGTCGAAAATGGTTAAAATTGTTTCTCTCTCCATAATCTACCTGGTGTTTTCTATATGTCAATCAAATCTTGTTATAAAACTAAGGAGAATGTCAACTAGGGCCCTAATAGCATTGATAATTGATGTATTTAGTTTAGAATATAAATCAAATACATCAATTATCCAATGTATCTAAAAGTCAATTGTTTCTTATATATAGGATCGGAGGGAGTAAGTTTTTATAAAAAAAGGTAGTGTATTTATTACCTTCATTAAAAGTAAAATCTTACATTTTTAAAACAAAATTTCTATTGAAAAATTCCTTAACCGGTGTCTCGGAAACACTAGTTATCAAGACCTTAAAACTAATTATGATGAGATGAGGTCGCATTTACATTCAACTCATACATGAATTTTTTTTATTTTAAAAAAGGTTAACAAAGTAAATCAGTGATGTTTGTTGAGAAAAATATTTCAAAATCAGACCAAATCTAATCACCTACTACTATGTTTAAACGGAGTCGACTTCGGCTCCATCTATCTAACTCTATTTATTGTCCATTTATGATATATATCAATACAACTAACTGATTATTGTGATCAATTTTAATAAGTGGATCCTACTAATAGAAACTAAATAAAGATATATAAATGTAGCATATCTAGACTCGAATAAATGGAGGGTATAACATTTTTTTTTATAAAAACTATTTTAGAATGAAAAAGAAACAAGTAAATAAGAGAAAAAGAGTTGAACCGGCAACCGCGAATTGATACGATAGTAACTAACATAACAACATGCATGAAATATTTTCTCCCATCCGTTCGTGATTTCTTCTCCCTTCTCTTCAGTTTTTTTCATTCCAAACAAATCTCTTCTTCCCTTCCTTCTTTTTCGATCATTAATTTCCATTCTTCCAAATCAAAATTCCTGCACTATCCATTTTTTTCTTCTCTCTTCTTTATCTTTTTTTATCACGATCCAATCCCATGACAATGAGTAACTTTGAAACCAATCCCTTCGCCGAAGAAGAAGTTAATCCTTTCGCCGTAAGTTTTTTCATATCACATTTTCTTCGATTATGTCTTTTGCATTGTATGCGATCGATCATCGTATATTTCACATCATTGATGAATTACTCGAATCGAATTAATGAAAATATTCATAATGTTGCTGATTAAATAGAAACATACAGCTTCCTATATAGTTGCGTGTATATCTTATTGGTTCCTGTTTAATAAAACTTATTCGTTTGTTATTATCTTTCAAATTAATTTTCATTATTCTCTAAAATATCTAATTTTATTTGATTGATTTGATGCATGGTAAAACGATCGGTGCATGAAAATTAATCTTGTTTCATGATTAGGGTATTCTAAAATCTATGGATTATTATGAAGCTCAGCTTTTCCTTTAGAAGCTCCATCCTAATTTTATTTCTTTTTTTGTGTGTGGAATAATTAATTCAAACTTGATTATTAGTGCCGCTAAATCAATTGAATTCAATATAAAATTTTGTATTTTCGTTAATGATATTAGGATGGATCTACTAAAGGAAAAGCTTCAGGGCAATCAAATTATGGTGGAGGTGCATTCTACACTACTGTAAGTTTCACTGCTTATCTCACTTCTCCAATTTGTATATATCAGCTTAAGCTTAACAACTTTTTATTTAATCATTGTTTTAAACCTTTTATTTGGAATTTGAGGTAGAGTGTTGCATAGTTTATATAATCTTATACTCAAATAACATCTAGAACTACAAAAATTGAAGTTTTTATTTGTTTACACTTGGTATGTGTTTGAATGAGCGGTGAGTTTGGCAAAATTAAGGTGGTATCGTGATTTTGTTGAAGCTTTAAAGTGTAGTTTTTGTCAGAATCATGGTGGCTTGTTGTAAATCTGTCAATCTCACCGCGAATTCAAACATATATTAGATCGTGGTATCTCATTTTTGATTCATTATTAACTTTCTACATTTTTTACCACTTAATTTTACAGAACCCAGGAAGTGTTTCCTCTGTAACCTCATCAAGGCTCACACCCCTTCCTCACGAGCCTCACGATCGTGGGGTAACTGTTGACATTCCTCTTGAACTCCCAAAGGTAGAGACTGGATTATCAAATTGTTGAAGTAAATGTCAAAATTATGATGCCAAAGTATTGTTGCTCACAAAGATTTAATTACATCTTTTTTTTAACTTTAGGACCTCAAAGCAAAGGAAAAAGAGCTTCAAGCTAGAGAGGCTGAATTGAAAAGAAGGGAACAGGTAATTCATCTTGATCCCTTGTTTGATTGCTTTGAACCATAATTCACTTTATGTTAGTAACTTGTTTTCTAAGCTTCAATATAATAGGTTGTTATTTAATGTAGCTGCCTATAAATAATAATGTTCTATCAATTATAAGTAAAGAAATAATAGGGACCTCATCATTAGCAAGGGTGGAATGGTGGATTATATTTCTTCATTGCAAAATATGAAGTAATTATACAAACACAAACATCAGACACGACACTGACACTAACACAACGACTCCAGTAATAATTTAAGAAAATGAATTAATTGAATGTAATCACATTTGTTGGTATCAGACACTGACACATGTTAGACACCAGACATGTGTTTGATCAGAGAAGTGTCGGTGCTACAGTATCACTACTTAAGGGTAACGCTTTAGTTCAGTTTTTAGTTTATGACTATAATAGGCAGTCGTATCATACCTTCAATTCCAAATCAGTTCATTTTGTTCATGCCATTTGAGTTATCTTGGCCATTGTGTTGTGTGTATAACCTATTGTATCAATTAGGCAACTCATGATCTAGTGATGTTTTGCAGGAGCTACAAAGAAAGGAAAGTGCTATAAAAAAAGGTATTTTAAGTTCATCAATACTTGTAGGAGCCAACAGGAATAATGCCTTCATTTTAGTGGTTTACATTTTTGTTTTGCAGCTGGAATAGTTATAGAGGAAAATAATTGGCCACCTTTTTTCCCTCTCATTCATCATGACATTGCAAATGAAATACCAATACATCTTCAAACGATCCAGTATGTTGCGTTTACAACATGGTTAGGTACGTTGAAGCCCTTCGTTTTGTTCTAAGGTTGTGTTTAAGTGATAACTAACTCTTTGTTTTCTGACATTGGGACGAAAAGGCAGTTTCATATTCTTGTGTTCATATATATGCTTAAAACCATAACCGAAGTTACAAATCATTTGAAACTTAAAAGTACTCGATCCTTTTGCTTCATGAGCCTTATAGTTTAGTATCTTTTGCATAAGCTATAATTTTTGTATGCTAGTAAATAAAATGCATATGCACTTCAGGATTTTAAGTCCTTTCTTTTTAACTATTTAAAAGCATCGCTTCCTTTGTTTTTCCGATGTAAGATTCTAAAAGTTAAAAAATTAAAGTGTGGAATAGTGGAAGTTCTATGTTTTATATGTACATTAGCAATTTACTATCAGAAAAAAAAAAAAAAAAAAAAAAAAGGCATTTCTATGCAAACACCTGCATCTGTTTCTCAGTTTCTGCAAAATTAGGAAGCAACAATTATCTCGTTGATGGAAGTTTCAAGACATTTATAATATTGCTGAAAGAAAAAATTATATATTTTATGCTAAATGGAGTTTCATTTTGATAAGTAGTTTGCTCATGAAATTCATCCTTGTACTAGTGACTTGTAAATGTAATTTGCTTCTTATGATATATAAATATTGTTTTCTTAGCTTCATGTTGATTGTTTTCGGTAAGCAAAAGAATTTTCTAAAGAAATGAGACTAAACTTCATTGCATGTTGTACTAAAGAATAGCCAAATGAAAAGTATATATACAAGTTAGATGAACATGATAATCACACAGCGCAGCACCAAAACAGACAAACCAAAAACACCGGCCCGTTCCATGAATATTATAAGGCATACCAAAGTTTTCTTCACTCTGCATAATCTATATCATCAGCAGAAACAACTACAAATGATGCTGCTTCTTGTCCATCATATACTAAAACCTGTTTTTCTGCACCAACATAAAAACTAAACACTCTGAATGCCCTTCTGTTGAGTCGTACAGTATCGGCCAAGTTTGCTTCGATAAATTTCATGACAATATTAAAGACTTCTAAAATTTATGTATTACTTTGTAACTTTAAACAAAACGAGAGATGTATCTATCATTATCTTCCTCTCAATGAATACAATTACAAAATGTAACCTCCCCCTTTTTGCACAAGTTACCTCCCCCTTTGTCTTAGTTTTGAACTTTGTAACAATCTGCAGGTTTGATTTTCTGTCTTTTATATAATATTGCGGCTGTTACAGTAGCTTGGCTCAAAGGAGAAGGTTTGTGTTATATCTTAGTATCTTATCATCCATTATAGTAGGCATGCATCCATGTCGTTCCTCATACAAATTTGTTTTACCGTGTAGGTCTGTCAATATGGTTTCTTTCTATCATATACTTCATTTCTGGTGTACCAGGAGCCTATGTGATGTGGTATCGCCCTCTATATCGTGCTACAAGGTAGTTAGTTTACAATCTGATCGAATCCAATTTTACTGGTTTGTCATGTTTTTGTTCTATAATTCTATGCCATCTCCTGTTACAGGACGGACAGTGCTCTAAAGTTTGGCTGGTTTTTCTTATGCTACTCGGCAAGTTTTATAGTTATTTTTCATAGAAGTAACCATTCATTCTATGTTTATTTTGCTAAGTGGTCTTATCTAATTTTTTCCTATTTTCTCCAAGCAGTTCCACATTATGTTTTGCGTTTTGGCCGCAGTTGCCCCTCCAATTATCTTCAAAGGAAAATCGCTCGCGTAAGTATTCTTCTAATCTTTTCATTCCAATTATTTAACATGCCACTTGATGTCCTTCATTACTATATTTTGGCAGTAAATTTCTTTCTAATTGTGCTTTTCAATCAAGCTAATGGTTATGTTGTAACAGGGGTATACTGCCTGCAATTGAGATCATGACTTACAATCCGGTAGTTGGGGTATGTTCCGACTTCTAGTTCAGTTATTATTTTGTTTGCTTTTAATTTGCATCTGGCTTCTTGATAAGGAGTCATAAAAAAAAGAAGTTGGATATCATGTCTTGTCATTCGTTATACTCCCTCCATCTCAAAATAATCGTCGCATTTGTATTTTTTCTGCTTCAAAATAATTGTCATTTAGAATATCAAGTCAACGTGTTTCAGAAGAAAAAAAAGAATATCAAGTCAACATTTATTACCAAACTATTTATTTATTTAAGAACCGCGTAGAGTACAAATGTGACAATTAAATTGAGACAGAGCAAGTATTTTTAATCGATGGTAATTGTTGTAACATTTGTGGTGAATCGCAGATACTCTACTTTGTTGGTTTTGCATTTTTCGCCATCGAAACACTACTGAGCATCTGGGTTGTTCAGGTTTTTTTTTGTAATCCAACATAACATATTTATTCTCTTGAATCTACTCCTACATTCTTGTTTAATGGATGATTTATATTTGCAGCAAGTATACATGTACTTCCGCGGAAGTGGGAAGGCGGCACAAATGAAACGTGAAGCTGCAAGGGGGGCCATGATGACAGCTCTATGAGACTATGATAGACTGAGACTGGAGTGATAACATGCGGAAAGTGGCACTTCCAAAGGCAAATGCCTCCTATTATGGTTGTATACACACCATATATTTTTAACTCAGTTACCAGTTCTTTGCACCTTTTGCGTTGGATGTTTATTCCCTAGGGTTTTTTGGCCTAGGATTTGAATCAAACTGGAAGATTATGATAGAAATTGTAGGTGTTCATAAATAGGACGTTTTCTTGATGTATAACTTGTTTCTTAGAACATTGTTTGTATTTAATAATATTGACCATTATGGTTCTGATCTTAAATGTTACAGCAGAAATGCTGTGGACAGTGAGTATCAGGAGGCTATCTGCAAAGATGAAATTGGATTCCATGCAGTTATGGGGAAAGGACATTGTTCACTGTCCAATCTGATGGTCCAGAAAAATGCAGATTTAAATTTTATTTTTAGAATTTAAAATATCAAATTTGAATCTAGATTGTCATATCTTGATTGAATGGTCACAAATGTCTCGAATGCTTATATTATGAACTGCATGCGTTTGATCCTAATATTGACATATCAAATGGATTTGCAACCATGTACATTGTTGATGAATCTAGTGCCAATAAGTATCGAAAGATTGTTCGAAACATAAATTTGAACTCATATTCTTTTGAGTGATCGTCCTTAACTAAAGTTCATTAACGATTTGAGCTTCATAACAATAGATTAGAAACAATAACTCACAATTTATTTCATATTTTTTACAATTTAATGTTTTTTTTTTTAATATCAATTTCGTTTTTTATAATTTATATATTTTTGTTGGTATAGTTTTTTTAAAACTCGTATCCAATCCCAAGACTAACTAATCTAGAGAATCAATCTCATCGTTCAGTAACGAGGGACCAATTGTAGTCGGAACAAAATCATATATGAATTGATCCTTACTCGTGAATTATTGACATCTAGGTTCAATTTGAAAAGTACACACTTAGGTTTTAAATCTTCACCACCAAACTTACCTTTTGGGTAGTTTATTCTCTCTTCCTATTTTCAATCAAGCAAAGAAGAGAAGAAAATATTTTTTGTTTCCTTTCTTTCACTTTCCACCGTTTTTTAAGGGGCACTTTCCATCATATTAAACAATTAAAATTCTATCCGAGAATGCTTAGATCAGATGACTCGAGTTTCTTTTAGCTTAACTAAAGTTTTGATTTTGAATCCAGTTTTGCACTTGCAGCAATGTTAAAACTCTTATGAAGAGTTTGCCGCCTATTTTGAGTCCTACAAGATTCTAGAGATTAGTCTCCGCAATTGCGAGAGCGGAGGATACATAGTTTAAAAAAAACAATTAAATATCTTCTTCTTGTTTACCCTTTTTTTTTTTTTTTTTTTTTTTTT
>Ga0228710_1008336_pt1 | contig 14896 bp, 9 predicted proteins | sample MedpolnodulmetaG_FD_177995 | JGI IMG/M metagenome (GOLD analysis project Ga0228710, IMG submission 177995) | Root nodule microbial communities from Medicago polymorpha collected in Santa Monica, California, United States - pink nodules | ecosystem: Host-associated > Plants > Roots > Nodule...
TTAACAAAAATATAAAATTTTAAAAAAAAAAAAAATTTTATATATATATATATATATATATATATATATATATATATATCAAGTATAAAGTACACTACATGACCAAGATTTCTTTTTTGAACATCAAGTGCTGAATGCTGATAGTGTGTTACATCAGTGGAAGGATTTGAACATCCACCTTTATTGAACATCCACCTTATAACCCAAAACTCCATGACCAAGATGTTGTCTCAAGATAGTGTTTAGGTGCTTCATTGTGTGAAAGTGATGCTAAAATTGCAATGTGTTTTTCTCTCATTTCCAATTAAAATATGTATACTTACGTAAATGCAAGAAATTTGCTTTCGTAATTGTCCCAATTGTCTTCATGCCATGTTATTTCATTCTGCAAAAATTAGCTGTTCCATTAGCACATTTGGCAGTGTTTTTCCTTTTCTGATGGAAAAATGGCATCACATTCGTAGAATTAGTTTATCAAAGTGTGAAGCAATCACCTCGCTGAGAAAATTTTCATGACTCAATGTTTTATGTGCATGCCGGTACTTTATCGCATTGGAGAAAAACCTAAAGTGATCGCCCTTCCTTGCATCCAACTATTGAACAAAAAGATTAGGCTGTCCAGAAATAATCCCCAATAAGCTACCAAGAGGGATGTTATAAATTTACCTGATCCCACAAGAAAAAATTAACGGCAGAATCATGCCCATAGCTATTGTTATTTCCGTAGCGAGTATGGCCATATTCATCCCCCATTAGCATCATCGGTGTTCCCTGGTCATTCATAACAAAATTTTAATTTTCTATTCAGATTTCAGTGGCAGCATGTATGATAACAAATGGATTCATGTGACAGCGTCTTCACTCTTCAAGTTTTCTTTTGAAAAGGAAAATTAATTGAAAAGTCTGTGTAGTATAAACATTAAAATCCTAAACTGCAATGTAGTTAAAAAAAAAAAGGTAAAAATGAAAATAGTTTCCCTTAAACTTTGAACCTTGACACATAGCCCCCAGTAGCATTAAATTTTCTACTTTACATGTTTAAACTTTCAACAAGCCACCGGCAATTAAGATGAGAAAGAAACTGTGAAAGTTGGACAAATTGCAAGTATACATTTTGTTTAACTTTCTGTTGAATTTTGGTACACCATATTTCAATTAAAGTTTTCTATATTTACTCGCTTTTGCTATGAGGACTTTGTGAGATGTTCAAAATTGAAAGTTCAAACACATTAATTGCCAAAATTGAGACCACACTGGGCTATTTGCCAGATAGTAATAGTTGAAAGGGGGTATTTGCATTTAATTAAAAAAAATACTGTAACACAAAAGCACTCCAAAATGAACTTCAAATATGAACCTGAGAAATCATTAATGCTAGATGAAAGTTCTTCATTTGCCTCGACCGCAGAGCTCTTATACTAGCATCATCAGTTTCACCTGTCAGACAAAGACAGATAACAATCAATTTCAGTAAAAGGATAACGAATTATAATCCTTAACAAATAATTAAACGTGGGTGAAGGTGATCATAGTTGTATTTTCTGTCTGTCACTCTTCTGGAAGTTAAAGTTAAGTATAGATATAGGTTCCAAGGTCTGCATTCTGGAAATTAAACATGTGTGTTGCTTATGCTTGCTTAAATTGGTTCAGGTGTTTCACTAAGCAGTTTTTATATGCGGTGCATTATGTAAATGTTCTAGAATAGTCTACCAGTTATGCAGTACTTCAATAATAACCTAAGTGCTAGTCTCTTGCCAGAATCTGTTACGTTCAGTTAGTAGCTTGTTAGATAAGCTAAGACTAGAGTATACAAATATTAAAATTGTCGACTCGGATTTCTAAACCTTGAATAATAAGATAAAAAGTCACTACAATTCTCTAACTTCTTCAACTATCAATTTCGGTCATGGTATCAAAGCTTGATCAAGGCCATCGACATGTCTTACGAAAAACAACCTCTTCAGTTTCCCACACCTTCGTATTCTGCCCATTACTTCTTGGCCACTCCAACACAGCCATTTCCACTCGACTTACAACTGCCAATGCAAACGGTTATGAACTCTGAAGCACCACGCTTCTGATTGAAGGGGTAGCCACTCTCAAACGTGTCAGTGTCCAATACCAACACATATAATTACATTCAATGAAAGGGTTTGAAACTCGAGTCATTTTTATAATTGGTCTAGGTGTTCCTTTGTGAATGGAAATGAACTTGAAGACTGTTTCTCTTGGTTAGAGGTACTAGCTCAAAGTGCACAACTCTTGACGGTTCCAACAAAAAATAGATATAGATATTTTTTGAATTCTGAATGTAAGAGTATGTGTCGTTTCCAGCTTCTGAATCTTCTTAGGCAGGAAAACGAAGGGATTTTCAGTTGTTGGTTCCATACAGTTCATTAACCAGGCAATGGTCAAGGAGTAACAAGGGATGCCCCTTGTCACCATGGCTTTCCAATTTAGATACATCTTCTATAAGAAGCCCATATTTTCCTTTGCCTTCAAAATCAGCCTAACAATTTGAGACCATTACGTTTAGTTTTATCCATTGAGTCGCTGAACATTGACTTGGAGCAAGTTGGAGAAACCAACAAGGCATGGAAAATCAAGTTTCGGTTTCCAGTTGTGCAGCCTGCACTGCCTGTGCTGCAGCCTTGCCTCCTGGCTCCCATGCTGCCGTCAACAATCGTTAGAGTCTCCGATGTGGCCTCTGGTCGTTGATTTTGTTCTGTTGACCGCGCCGGTAAGAGCATGCTTCCACATGTCTGTGCGTGCCATGAGTGAAGAGGGAGGGAATTCCTAGATCGGTGAACCTAGGAAAGCTGATACCATATAGAAAGCACTACTTAAATAGAATGCTTACATTAAAGTCTAATTCTTGGATCAAGGAGTGTCGGGATAAAAAATAAACAAAATAAATGGAAATTGTATCACTGATTTCTCTGATAAGGGAGAAATACGATATCTCCTAATTTTCCTACAGAATCAATTAAAAGAAAACACATCATTTCTAAACAATGAATAAGCATTGGTAACATCCCATTGTAAATAAAGCATTGCAACCTAATTTTCCTACAGAATCAATTAAAAGAAAACACATCATTTCTAAACAATAAATAAGCATTAGTAACATCCCATTGTAAATAAAGCATTGCAATTCAGACTCTACCTTCAAAACCACAGTTCCAACTAAAGTTATCATTGCATCCATCATTTCCACCTTCCCCGTTAGCTTCGTTGTGCTACAAAATCAAGAATCAAAGAAAATATCAAGTTTTGATATGCAATTCAAAATGGAAGGACAAATTTGGAGCTACCTTGAAGTTGTATGAAACAAGATCACGCAAGCTAAATCCATCGTGCGCAATAACAAAATTAATACCATGATATGGTCTACGCTTGTTCACCTGAAAGACAAACAAATGAAGGCAAGAAGCAACTGTTAAAAACTATTAATAAAGCCGAATAAAGTGAAATGAAAATCAGCTACATTAAATCTCAGACCCATAATTTCAACACATTAATAGAGTGGGACAGAAATAACATTAATTCCATCATGTTGCTATAAAACAGAACATACATATCCTACAATCAGAGCCATAAGCTATATTAAACTAGTTTTTTCAATATCACCCATAAAGACCAAAAGAAAAAACTCAAGATCAACCACAAATATTTAGCAGCTGGAGTGCCGGACAAATCATATTTCGACTGCAACATAATTACCAGTCTTAATTTTTAGTGATGCGATTGAATGAATGTACTCATTTGACCAACATTGTTTACCAGGGGAGGAGGGATGCATTATGAGTTTCAGAACAACCTTAAATTATGACGGCTTCTTATAAAGAGCATGCAAGAAATTTTGGCTGCAAAAAGTAATTACATATTTGTGGTAGATATGTATGATAAACTATTGTCTTGGCATAGTTTAGACTGGTTTAATCTAATATTTTAGCCCCACTAATTCAACTTCAGAGCTGTTAGAACTTAGAAACATAAAAATCCATTCCCAAACCTCCGCTAAATAGCTTAAAGAGTTGGTCTTTGATGAGGCATAAAACCCAAAAAGATAGCAACCATGAAGTGCTATAAGTATTGATACTTACTCTGTAGAGATCAGAAGATCCAGAAACACGAGTTGCAAAGCTCCCCTTCATACCAGAATCACCCTAGGACATGTGTTAAAGGAGACAATAAAGTAAGAATAAATCAAACAAGTCATACAGCAAATCCTAGCACAAAACAAAATCAGTTTTCCATGAGTTTCTTACTCCCCATAGCACATATTGATTGGAAAGACAATTGATTTCTATTAGCCTTTTACTAGCATGCCATCCATCTTATTGTAAATTGTATTGCAACTCACCCAGCTAATAGAAAGACAATCCAGATCATATTAAATTACATATCTTCTACTCTTAGAATTACCTTGATAAATTTCCGTATATCATCACGATATTTCCCATTCCATTCAGCCCACCTACATCAAAAAAAATATTGATGGAGGAAACACGCTTTTCAATTAAGATTATAATGACTCATTATAATCTTTTTGACATTCTAAATAAAATCATATTGATGCGGTTCAGAAGTTGACCGACATTAACTTTTGGCACAGCAGTAGATTACTAAGTAATTCAATGGCTGAATTAGTAACCTTTATACTATCAAAGATTATTCATAAAATAACCATGATGCGTAAGCGTAACATCTTGCTTTCGACCAATGTCATGATGCGTAAGATTTTAACAAAGATTATTCATAAAATAAACATGATTATTAATGAGGGGGAGCCTTGGCGCAACGGTAAAGTTGTTGTCACGTGACTGAAAGGTCACGGGTTCAAGTTCTGGAAACAGCCTCTTGTGTAAAAAACAGGGTAAGGCTGCGTACAATACACCAATTGGTGGGAGCTGTAGAGCACTGGGCTGCCCTTTTTTTTTTAAACATGACTATTAATGATCATTAAAAGTATTACCGGTCCCAGTTCGGAAAACTTCCAACAAGATATAGACCTCCACAGTCCCAAGGCTCTGCAATAATTTTACATCTTGACAAGACAGCATCTTTAGCAATTGCCTGTGAAAGTAAATAAAGTTAACATCGCTTAATAAAATTTCAATTAGATTCCCAATTTTCTAGCAGTAAGAGAATACTGGTGCTCAACGATTTGTCTTCAAATCTAAAAATTATAGTGATGGTTATTAATTAATATTAATCTAGTTAGATGAAATCAAACCAACCGGTTTTGTGTTTTGCACGACCGCAATAACAGGCAGATCTGCAGAAGGTTCTAGTAACTGTATTTATGCTTTGACAATAGTGAAGTTATGAGGAGTGACTCAGGTTCATTGGTTCGAACGGACATTGAATTTGATGCCCTAACTGAAGGAATCAAGGTTAGCTCTTTGAAAATCTAAAAAATAACTTATCAATGGACCAAACCCTATTTTTTATCAGGTAGGTTTGACTCAACCAATGGCACCCCTAGCTCTAGGAACACTTTATATGTTTATTTTTGTCTAAACACCATTAAACCAGATATTTAACCTCTCTGTTATCTGTTTGGATTTATTCAGTTTGACACAGTGCATAGGTCTAGTTTTATTGGCCCTGTAGTTTGTAGTACAACGATTACCTCAACATCTAAGAATCATGGACACCAATACAAACACTGGAAACACGGAAAATCTAAGTCGTCCGAATTTTTGAAGTGTTGTATTGTGTCTGACATGAATGTCCAACACAAATCCAATATTGTTTTCACATGATTTGAGATCCCAAATAAATGAACCAAACTGATAACACTCATATCAAGCATTCCGGAATGTGGTATCTTAGCTCTTTTTTTTCTTTCAAGAGTGCACCGTAGCTCATCAATTATAAATGTATAACCCTACTGTTGATTATAACTATATTGTGCATATATTTATTTACCCTGATGAGGGGAGGAGCATTGAGGGGGGCACCATCAGTTCCTCGACACAGTATACTTGCGAGATCAAATCGAAATCCGTCCACATGATACTCAGTGACCCTACAATAAAATGAAACCAAAAACACAAAAAATAGTACTTCCACGGTTAGGAACTTCAACGAAATCATGATGTTGGTTAGTTTGGAAATTTTAGTACTTCCAATTGCATCACAATTCAATTCATCATTATTATCTTTTAAAAACCATTAAAGATAGTCAAACATTACCTGACCCTCATGGAAACTAACCAGCCTTTATTGATTACTGACTTAGTATAAATGACTCACAGGAAAGGGGAAGACAGATACAGAAATTTTAACACTATCAAAAGCTTCGTAAAATCTACAAGTTTAAGAAACCAGAAAACTACAAATTCTGATGCCAAGATGTGATATACAAACATACAAAGGAACAACGTAAAGCTGGTATTAGGTAAATTCCACAAAATGAATCAAGGTATATACTATCAATAAAAAAACTATATAAGTAGTCCATACCAATGTCTTAGGCTGTCAAGAATTAGATCCATGACCACAGGATGGTTACAATTCAATGTATTTCCTGAGGATAAACATTTTCTAGAGTGAGAAGAGAGCTTAAATATTGATACAATATACTGAAATTTGGTTGGAGGTAAATCAAATTTTGCATATAAAATGTTCTCTGTAGAAAGAAATAAGCACAGTTCCACATGATGGAGCTGCTAATTTGTGTTGTGAAAAACAAGAACTGCTTTGCAATTTATTCATAAATTTAAGGGAATGCATACTACTTGGTTTCATGACTTGGGCACTCAGCATCGTAGTTCTGGGAAAACTTTGCAATTGGTTTGGTCTCATAGCTCTGGGAGCTGAGGGGTATTTTCCTTTTGAATATTGTAGCCCTCAATTTCTAGTTATTAATTAGGAGGGTTATTTTCAAATTTTTGTTTCATCATCAATTTTCTGTATGCGATTGAAAATTCATATGAACAAAGCTGTTGGAATAGAATCTTAAGGTTTAGAAAAAGATAAAATTACCACAGCCAGAGAAATTCAGCAATTGTCCTTTGTCGTCCAGCATGTAATAAACCTAGAGAAATGAAGAAAGTTTACATAAAGAAAAAACAAATAATTTTTCAACATTCTACGTGACTAGAACAGAGATGACAAAACATCTGTTAATAGATGATACCAAAGTCATATATAATGCTTCTACCTAACATTCTCATCTTTATTTTATTTGGCTATTTATTGCCCAACATTCAATCTCATGCAGCATTATAGGATTTGTAGCATTAAACATTAAAAAAGTGTATGAAAGCTTTTTCACAAACAAGGTGCAGTAGAGTAATTGTAATACATGGCAGTTGTGAGAATATTAAAACCATATAGAAGAAAAAAAAGGCACTGCAAGTATTCTAACGCACAAATAACAGTCTGACAAAAATAAAATTACTAATCAGAAATTACCTTATTATCTATGCCACGAAATGAAGTAGTGTAAGGATTAGGATCATCAGCCTCATTCGTATGATTGTAGACAACATCCAAAATAACCTATGTATGGAGAAGATTTATCTCAAGAGATATACAAATCTTGAAATAATATAAAATAAGACAGAATCAGGAGATCAAACTATTAGGCATACTTCCACTCCAAAGTTGTGACATTGAAATACTAATATCATTACCTCTATGCCAGCAGAATGTAAGGCTTTAACCATTTGCTTCAACTCTTGGGAAGCATTAGCTGGTCCTCCACCAGCACTAGCATAGCGACTCATAGGAGCAAAGAAATTTATTGTTGAATAACCCCACGTATTAATCTTGGAAAGCAAAAATACAGCTGTTAGTATCATATAATGCCACTTAGTAAGTCAAAGTTACATACTCTAATATCTTTGACCATCGAAGAAAAAAAAACATTACATACTCTGATCTCTTTGATCATCAAAGAAAAATATATCTGTGTATACAGCCAGAAAGGAAAAATATATCGGTATATACAGCCAGAAAGAATATAATTGTTTTTATATATTTCTTTATTAGGAAGGGATCCTCTGTATATTTTTCCTTTCTATTATCATAGTTTTGGGGTGTATAGAGGACATATCAAACTCATACAATATCACATCATCATGTCTATGCTCCCAAAACCGTAGTAATGGAGAAATGGAGAAGATTAGTTCCTTTATTTATCGGGGATATTCAGTAAACGGTGAAGAGGTAAATTATGAAATGTTGACTTAAAAATAGAACATAATACTTTTCTAATTTACCATGTGATCTCTGGGATTTGGACGTCTCTGCAATTCCATCTCATCAAACTCAAAGATTGGCAGCAACTCCACTGCATTGATACCAAGCTCTAAAAGGTGTGGGATCTTAGAGGCAAGCAACAAAAAGAGTTTAAATAAAGCAATACAATAAATAGAAAGTATCAAACATATAGTAATGACTAATGAATAAACAGCTATATTTCCTAAAATTGGAGGTGGCCTGCAACCACTGACCATTGATACACCTTACTGCACTGTGATACCCAATGATAGCACGGATGTTACCTTCTCAATTACACCAAGATAGCTTCCACGAATGTTGTTATCCAACTCACTAGATTCATCCATTGTAAATGCACGGACATTCATCTCATATATAACAAGATCTTTCTGCATTTGCAGTAACAGAGCATAATGAATACATAAATTGGACTTACTTTATGAAGAAACATATCATAGGCAGTCATATTCTCATCAAATGAAGAAAACACTAGATATCAGCGCAAAAGCATACAAAGCAAAGGTAGAGTACAGGCCCTACATGTAGTTTTATGCTAAAAGCAATTTGTATGAAGCCTTGATTTAGGGAAAAGATTTTTATAAATATCATTTTCGAGTAACTATCATTATGCAGGAAGAATACCTCGGCAATATTTGGAAGGTTGTAATTTTCTCCCCAGTCAAAAGGCAGGCTGTCAAAATCATATGTGCCTAGAAACTTAGACAATTTCCTGCTAATATCCCCAAAATATCTTCGACCTTCAATTAGTTTTGCATAAGGATCAACAAGCACAATGCTTCTGTCAAATCGATGCCCCTTACCCCAGTCTTGAGGTCCATCAATCTGGTATCCGTACAGAACATTGCTCCTAGGAAGATCCTGCTCAATGAAAGATGAAAAGAAAAAACAATTTAACTAAATGTGCATTATGAATGGTTTGTTAAGTGATTGAACTAGAGAGAGTCTGAGAAATCAGTTGATTGATTGATTATGAAATGAGTTCTTGTTACAAGTGATGAGCCTTAAAATGGGAAAAAAAAATTAAATATAGTCATTGTTGTAAAACTACATCAAATCTGATACATTCATTCCAATTACTTTCAAAGATTTTAATGAAGTGCATCAGAATTCAACACATAGACATCTCATATACTTCCATCTATTATTGTCAATATTTTACGACATATAAGAGTGCTGGGAAATAAAATTCATATTCGGGTAGCCATAATAAGACATTTTTGACACAAGATTAATACACTGGAAAATAATGAATAAAATATACAAAATTTATACTCAAATTCACAGAAAAGAGATGTTATTCATCTATGCAATTATGAAAGGTACTCGATAACTGCACGTGTATTGTATTTATTAAATAATTTACAGATCATATAACAACAATTTCAGCCAAAAACCAAGGAAAGGCTACATATCAGGCATATGCAATATCACAGAAAGCACCTCAATACATATGTGCCAGATATCCCCTGTTTTGTTTGAATGAGGATCCAAAGCCAGTTCTATCATACCACCATCCAGTGTGTCAATGCTTCCCCTAAAATACATTATAAAAACAAAGGAAAACTGTGTGAAACAAAAGTGGACCAATAATTTTCACGGAAATATTAGTCAGGGAAAAAAAAGAATCAAAGCATAAATTTTATAGCAGGACAATTCCAGCAATATTCATGATGCAAAATCACTTTGCATCTCATCCAAAAAAGCCAACATGTAGTCATGCTACAATTCATTGAACATATGTTGCATGCAAAAGATATATTGGTTTTAAAAGTTAAAAATGGCTAGAAGATATGAAGTATCAGACAGATGAAGCAGCCTGCATCCCCTTCAAAATTGTATGAGGGCCTTTTTTGACATAGAATTCTTAAAAAATTAACTCAGAGTCAGACAAAGAGCCAAAGTTTTAATCTGACTAGCAGGAAGAAAGGTTGAACTGTAAACCATTTTTCCATTAAATTACCCATTAGCTTAAGTAAATAAGTCAGAGAAAATAATGATTACTATAAATATATAACCTTAGCACCCTTAAGCCAAAGGTACAATAAAAACTTATATAATACATATATTAAAGTTCCCTAGTGTGAATAATATCCTTTGTTTTTTAGTATCTTTTTAAGTTGTTCCTACACCATAATGCAAAAGGAAGCCCAACCCAGATCACCATCTAAAAAACTAACCTCTCAACATATTTCTAACTCATGATCCGAAATGCTTAATGATTCCTAAATCAATCTCAAAATCTTCAATCCTTAAACAATATCTATCTCTTTGACATATAACAGTTTTGAGCAAATATACAGAGTGACAAATCATTAAGAGGAGCACAGACAAGGTTAGTTTCATGTTTGGTTCATCTTATTTTTAGAAGCTTCTAGCGAGCACTTTCGAAATTGCGGGAAAATATGATTGTATCTGCCACACAAAAATGAAAAAGTGTTCCCAACAGTTTTTAGAAACCAAAGACTCATCACGAAAATGCTTATATGTGAATAAATTCAAATATGACCGCAAATACTTGAAACATATGCTTCTATAATTTAAGCTAACATACAAAAAGAATATCTAAATTTACCTTTCAGGAAGGACCAAACAAAGTGTGACAGCAGTTGAATGCTGTGAAAATATAGCAAAATTGATCCCATTGTCGACTTGTGATACACCCAACGGAAAAGCTTGGCCTGGAGAAGTCTCCCATGATGGTCTGTTCTCCACCACTTCGATGGCTTCTTCCTTGAATTGCAAAAGGTAAGACATTGCAACAGCAAACAATAGCATGCAACATACGAGAATCACAAAAGACAAGACAAGACACTGCATTGCATTTCTTACTATGAGTAATGCTAGCAACAAACTCACTTTTATTGGTTAAATTCATGTGAGTTCCATCAAATTTAATATGGACCCACGGTGTGAATTCTAGAGTAACAAATAAAAAAAATAAAAATGCATTGGAAAGTGTATTGCTAACGGTTCTCTTCCGGCCAATAGACACACACGTTAACGAGATGGCATAATACCTTAAGAACCTCTTCTTGAGCACGACCATAAGCATTAGCATTAGCATTAGCATTAGCATTAGTTTTCCTAAGCTTGAAACCTTCTCTTGTCTAACCTATGCCAAAATTTTCAATCACATTTCACAACACTTATAACAATTCAAACTCACTGGGATTACTTAAATGCATTGTTAGAATGATTACATATACCTGACTATAATTCAATTTGCTTCCAGACATTTGCTTACTAAACTTCAACCTAATCATAAGATCAATTCAAGTGTCAAACAATTTATACTTACTAATTACCTAAGATTCTTGCTACTTAGTTATAAGCAATGGTTATAAAATTGAAAGTGAAGAATTACCCAAAATTCCCGGCGAGTGAATTGCGACCAGGAACGTTGCCGGTGCCGGAGAAAACGGATGCGAAGAGTGAAGATTGAGTGGCGGTTCTTGAAGCGCAGAGTAATGGGTGGTGAAGCATCTTGTGTTGGATTATTTATTTGAATTTTTTCAGTTTTTTGCACATTGAGAGTGTTGTGTTGAGTGTGAAATGAATCTAGAAGAAGAAATGGTTGAAAGCGCGCAATGCGATATTTATGGGTGCCACGTGAATTTTGTTTGGGAAAAGAGAGATGAGTTGGACAATCGAGGAGACTCCACTATTACCGACTTCTACACGTGCCCGAATGATGATGATGACGATATTTTCACAAAAACAATATTAAAAATGTAACAATATTTTATTTTTCATGGTTTTCAATTTTCTTGAAGATTTTCTTTTATAAACGGGATAAAAACCCCAAAACAAAACAACAAAAAAGAGTATATATACACATAGGTGTTTACAAAATTTTGATTTTTATTGAAGATTTTTTTTGTTAATATAACGTTTAGTTCAGTTAAGCTCTAAAGGCTTGTTAGAATAAAATCAGACATTAAAGTTTTCGTTCCAAAATATAAACAAAAATGAGTTAACATAAGTTGATGTATTTGATACAAATTTTGAAGCAAATACATTAATTTTTGTTAACCTATTTTTGCTTACATTTTAGAACAGAGGGAGTACATAGGTACTTACAAATCATTCATTAGCAAACTTCGTTCCGTTTAGCAAGGTCAATCGTCCTACGACATTTGATTCTGGTATATTAAACCCACAGTCTTGTGTGTGAGTCGACCATACAAATTGAAGCAATTAAGTCAAGCATACCCATGACATTGCCAGGTATTTTATTTGTTATTTGTACCTTCATTTTTTCTTTATATTTCTATTAATTTAATTTGATGTTAGTTGCTCAAAATATATTAAGATAGGTAGTTTGTAATCAAGCATGCAAAAGTAAAAAAGAAATTTATTTTTGTGTCAGAATTCAATATTATGTTGATATTTTAAGATCTAGCAATTAGTAAATAATGTCCATATTAAATATATGAAATGTTAATATTTTAAAAGGTAATTTTTTATAAAAACATGTGTACTCAATACATCAGAAATTAAACTACTTCCTTCAAAAACAAAAAACAAAAATTATTTGACTTTTTTAAAGAATAGTTTTCTGATTTGGAATGTTTAAAGAGTGTCTCGGGGACACTCGTTAACAAGACTCATTAAATATTATTATTTTCAACATATAAGGTTGACTTTAGTAAAAAGGGCTAAACTTTCACAACGTGATAAACCAAAGTTTAAATTCCGACACGCATCAAATAAAATTACTCTATAAAAAAAATTCTTATATTTTGTGTTATTCTTTCCAAACACACTTAAAAATACCTCTATTTAAATTTCGGTCTATAAATATATTGCGTGAGTGCTGATATAAGGCATGTATAATATATACTCCCTCCGGTCTCAAATATAAGAAAAGATTACATTTTTAGGTTCATTGAGTAGCTAATGTATCTGGTCTACATTGTACAGCAGATACATTAATTATTCAATGAATTTAAAAAATGAATTTTTTATTATATTTGAGACCGGAGGGAGTATATATTTCCACGGTTATTTTTCAAATGTATTTGCTCTTTTTTTAAGGCTGATGATCTCTATTGTTTGTAAGGCTAATCTCCAACTTTTTTTGGAAGTAGGGAATATGTATCTTATCTTATCTCTTATTACTTAAAGTTAACCCGAAAGCAATATTTTGTCTTAGATTTACACTATTTTCTCTGCTTAATTTTACTATATTAATCCTATTTAATTTAAACAAAATATTAATTGTTATGGAAATCAAAATAAAAAAATCACTCCATCAAAATAAACAAATCACTCCTAATTTTTCTGCTTAATTTTACTAAACAGATAAACAAATCCTCCTATTCTTATCTATAACAAAAAAAAAATAGATCGCTCTTACTATTTCCTTTTATTAAAAAACAAAACAAAATCATATCCAGACTAAATATCAAAATCGTTTTCTATTTTTGTGATACGTTTCCCTCCAACCTAAACTAATTATCCTATTTTTATGAAAAACTAATCAAAATCCTTTCCAACTTAATTTTTTCTTTCTCAATTTGATATCAATTTTGATTTACAATTTAAATGACAATTCCATTGTTAGTTATACTATTCCAATTCCATTTTGATTTTGGTTGATGATTCTATTGCAAATTTCAGCTTTTGATTTGTCAGTTTTGATTCTATTCAGCTTTTGATTCAGTATGGTTTCATTTACAGTCATTTGCAGTTGGTGTTGGGTCATTTGCAGTTTTCTTAACAATCCATTTGGTTTCATTTGGTCACCGTTCCATTTCACTCACCATTCCAGGTTTCATTTGTAGATATATATGCTCATTAGTGATTCATTTTAAAAGTAAAGTTGTTTACTTTAACCACAATTTAGCTATTTGTACGTAGGACAAATGCAATGCAATGTTTATAAATTTTTTATTTTTATAAATTTATTCCTGAAGAATATCAAGTTATTGTAGGGATGGTTTGAATATCAATTTATTGTAACGATGGTTTGTGTAGTATTTAAATAACTAATTTTGATGAACAATTAAATTTAAGACAATTGTATAAAAATTTGCATGCAAGTGTATCGTTTTTCTTTTATGAGAATCTTAGTTTACCTTTTAAATTTTTCATGATTTTTCTATGATTTACTAATACACATATTGCCCCTTCTTCTGTCACACAATTCACCCATGATGTTTACCACATTGAGAACTCTATTAAAAGTGGAACAAGTGAAGGTTAAGTTGCTACCACTGTTTATTTCAGCTTTTGATTCTATTCGGTGCTGCATCAGTTTGTATTATTTGAATAAGTAGTGTTTTGTTGCATTGATTTCGTGTTATGTGACTTGGTTTAGTGTCCTGGTCGGTATAAATATGTTTGGATTGTTATGTCAGTTTTGTTTTCGGATGACATTATTCTATTTAATTTAATCACCGACAATTTATATAGTATTCTCTTGGTGGCTCTCGGTACTGGTCTAGCGTTGACGGTTTATGCAACTGTCATTGCCTGCAGTGACTTGGATCCAATTTTTGAGCAAGTTGTTTCCTTATATTTCCTGGCATTTAGTTTTATTTAATCACCTTTTGTCTATGTTTTTTTTAGCTTTAACTACTTCTCCTATTACATGTGTGTTTAAGAAATTATTTCATTCACAAGTCTAAATCCA
>Ga0228710_1008337_pt1 | contig 14893 bp, 9 predicted proteins | sample MedpolnodulmetaG_FD_177995 | JGI IMG/M metagenome (GOLD analysis project Ga0228710, IMG submission 177995) | Root nodule microbial communities from Medicago polymorpha collected in Santa Monica, California, United States - pink nodules | ecosystem: Host-associated > Plants > Roots > Nodule...
AGGTTGGTTTAAGGTTTCAGGATGAGGAGGTAATATCCTGAAAAACCTGCAACCTGGCTCTCCTTGTTTTCTTCTCCTCTCCAGAGAATACATCCCTTTCATTTGTCATTTCTGCATTGGTAAACAACGAACGCCTTACAGTTGGATTCCTCAACCAAGTATCATTCACAGGTGCAGCATTATAGCCATCTTTCAAGTTCATAAATTCAAGATTCTGGTTTAAACTTTCAGTTTCGTAGTGTGACCAAGGAGAAGGAGGTTGATAGACTATGTTTGAGTTTTCATTTTCATTTTGAAACACTTGAGCATCAAAATTTGTATATCCTTTGTAGAATAATTCATACTCTTCAGATTGCTGTTCTTCTTCTACCATATCCGCCCAACTCTTCTTCTTCGCCAGTTTTTTGTCTGCAAATTCATGAAGATTGTTAATCAAGTTACTGTCAAAAGAAATTGTAACACTAACAGTAGTATTTAATATGGAGATTTTACACTACCTTGATTTTGGTCTTTTGTACCAACAGAAGCTGCAAATTCATTGGTTACATCCAACTTTGTAAGAGATTTGTTGTTGCCATTCTGTGTGAATTTCATAGCTGCTTCTGTGTTCAAAGGATGTATCGAACCAGAACCGAAAACTGTTGTTGTGTTTCCTTGCTTTACTGTTGTTGTAGGTCCATATTTTACTATTGCAGCATCACCTTCCGGTGTCCTTGTTCTCCAATTTGTGTCGGTGCGTGGAGAAAACCCATTCTGTGTTGAGTTTGGCTTAATAATGTAAGGAGCCTTCTCATTAGGATAACTCACAAATGAAGGTTTAGAATCTGAATGACTATTGAAACCCCATGAAGGTCTTTTTGGTTTTGTGTAAGGAGGAACCTTCGGATCGGATTTTGCAGGATCAAGAGACTCATATAATCTTCTCCTAGCATGAGAATGATGAGATTCTTTGGCATCAGATGTCAAAGACCGATTATTTTCTGTCCTACTTTTAACCGTATCAGTGGTCTTTCCATTTGAGCTCTCCAAATTCGGCGTGGAGTATGGTGATGACATATTTCTCCCTGAAAATCTCTGAGTTTCATTAAATTTATTATCGCCTTTATCTTTGACCGAATCCACTGATGGTGCTGTTGACTCCATCTCTTGCAGCATTTGTATAGCGCGTTCATAAGACTTGACGAAAGAATCGTCCATCTTTCTGTTTTTTGTCGCCGCGGTTACTGCCTGAAGTAGAAATCTTGCTTCTGTAACCTTGTTCATCTGCATCAAACATATTGCCAAATTGCACTGTTTGTTCCTATCAACCTCAAAGGACAGTGCTTTTCTGCATAAACAAAACAAACAAGAAATTATTACTTTTCTCTTTATAGGAACAAAAACAATATCAGAAATGCATTTGGATTCCATCTAAAGAGGAGTTTACCTATAATGTTCTTCAGCAGTTTTATAGTCACCTTTTTGCAAGTAAGCCCAAGCCAAGTTCCCTAGTATCCTTGATATCTCTTGTTCAGCACTGATTTGAACTTTCTTCCCATGAGATCTTGCATGTTTTGTTGTCCTTCCAACATATGTCATACCATCTTCAATTTGCTTCAACTTTTGATGAAGCATGCCAATCTCTTCATCAACCCTTCCTGACCTCTATAACAATATACATGTATAAGCCACTAAAATGTTAAACACCTGGTTTTATAACCTTCAACAATCAAATAATAAACATTGTTATACGAAAAGTCCTACAATACAAGATAGCCATGTATTAATGCCTTTCATCTTGTTTGAATTCAAATTATATGAAGAAACTAATCTAACATACTTCTCTGAATCTTAAAATGATTTTCAAACTCATCCTACTTAATGATACACCTAAATGTTACAAATTAACACGGTCTTGATTCTCCAAATTCCCACCTTTTTGTAAGTCTATTCAAATGCTAATCAAAATACAAACAGCTAAGGTTCTTGCATGAGATGTTAATTTGACCAGCTTATCATTCAAATGCATGTAGAGAAAATTGACAAACTAGAACAAGAAAAAGCAAGAAACAAACAACCCTTATACCTTATAGAGTTCAACCAAGATGTTGTCAAGAGATTCCTGAGAATCAGAAGGGCAGAGATGGCGGAAAGACTTGATCGCTTCGATTGCCTCATCAGACCGGTTCAGTTGCTTCATAACTAAAGCCATATCCTTCAAGGCACTCTCGACGCGATCACCAGCATTGATGGCAGCCCAGAAAAGGGAAATTGCCTTACCTGGATCTTTATCTACCAACTTGGAAAAGAATTCAGATTCACAATCATTGAACAGAAAACCAAGAAAGAAAATTAACTGATAAAAATCACTTCAAAAAAACTTAGCAATTCAAATTCTCCTTCTCTTACCATCTCATGAATTCAATTCTATATAAATTATCACACACATTCCAACTACAGAAAGACTACAAGAATTTCATATTTCAAAGTTCAACCAACTGATATTGAAGTATTCAGATTAACATTCATAGCACACAACAAAAGAAAAAACTACGAAAGAATCTGATAAAAATCACTTCAAAACTGAGAATTCTATTCTAAAGAAAACCACATATTATACCCCTCAAACTCCATCAAAACGATAACAAAAACCCATCAAAGAAAGAAAAAAATTTACAAAGAAAAATAAGAACTTTCTTGCATCAAAAGAAACATCAATTCAAGACCAAGAATTCAAGGAAACCAACCAAAAACATCACAGCCCAGAAGACAAAAACAATCAAAATCGAAACTTTAGGCAACGAGAAAACTGTATTTACCTGAACCTGTTTAGCCTTAACGTAAGGAGAATCCCCAGAAGGAACCTTATGAATAACATGAAAAAGATCATCTTTATTCACAGAAGCTGCTGGTGATTTCTTTCTCTCAGAAAATGGCACAGTAGGAGAACGTACAGGTCTTGATTTCCACGGCGACGACAATGATGGCGGAGTCATATAGCACCTTGCCGGAGAGTTTCTTTCAAACGTCATTCTGATCAGAAAGTTTCAACAAAGACGTTGAGACTATAAAAAGATTGAATTCTTCAAAGGGTACCCTTACTTTTTGTTGTTCTTGGTTTGAGAAATGGTTGAAGGGTTTGAAAGGAAAAGAAAGAAAGAGATGAAATTTATGAAGAGAGGAAAAGAAGAAGAGATATAGTAACAGTAGCAATGAGTGTTACAATTGCAATGATGGAAAAAACGATTGGGAAAAATTGTAAAAGAAACTAGCCGTTTTATAATTACTAGCCGTTAGGGTTATTGGGTTTTGCATCGCTTCTATTTGGGCTTCAACTATAGGCCCATTATTAATTCATGATGCCTTACTTTCGCACCCGCCAATATGGATTACAAGTATTAATTGTTAACTTACTTTTCTCATCTTGTTCTCTTCTCGTGCTCCAGACCGAATTCCAAAAATAAAATTTTTGGATTATATAATTTGAAAAGAGTTTTTTTTTCTTCCTATTTTTGGTCGGAAAAATGAGATTTTACCAACTCAGACTATATAATCTGGAAAAAAAAATACTTAAATTCAAAATTAGGAAGATAATTTTCTATGGAGTGCTTCTCATTCCACATTGTCAGCACAACTCTGCGAGCAGCCGACCCACTAAATCGTGCTTAGAATTTGAGAACAACTGCAAATAAAGAGCGACATATTGACACCCCTAACCATATCACTTCTAAACTGAAAATGTAACAATCGGACAATATTAAACTGGAATCTTACTCAATAGAAGCATGAGGAATGTTAGCAACACACTTTCCAACACACTCTCTTTGATTGGCTAAAATTCACATGGGTCCCATGTGAATTTGGTAGGGCTCATGTGATTTTTAACCAATCAAAGAGAGTGTGTTGAAAAGTATGTGTTAGAATGTCTGTTGATAACATTTTCTCTAGAAGTATTTAACAACAGACATCAGTTGAAATACAAAGTTTTGAAAACTGAATTAGGATTTTAAATACAAACATGCCACATTTTACAAAGAGTAAAAATCTTAAACTACAACTAAGAACTCTACACCCTAGACACTTATGATCAGGCATCTAATTGACTCCAAAACATCTTTTACCTAAGAAATAAACAACAAAGTGGGATGAAAAACTATGATCCCAATGAGTTCCTATATTCAGGAAAAACATATTATGTCACAACGAAATCATTTTTCAAGATATAATATACAATACAATGTTTTTACTTTATTATGAAATTTCCCTTGATAATTCATAAGAAGCTTATTCCATATCAAACATACAATCTTTTTACCTAACTAACTATGTCGAAACACTTGGGTGTGGAGATTCTCGTTGTGTCTGTTGAAGCACTTGAGTGTGGGTCACCAAACGTGATTTGTTCTATAAATGTAGTACGCTATAAAAGCTTTGCAGGTGGCGCCCCATTGCCTACCTACAATGCAACTGACATCTAAGACTTTCCTCAATGTTTGACCCTTGTGTTTATTTTAATTTTTAAGTTGGTCCCTTATGTTTTAAAAGTTTCGAGTTGGTCTCTTACGTTTTAAAAGTTTTAAGTTGGTCCAAAACATTACTCACGTTGGAATAAGTTAGTCCCTTTCGTCACTTAACGTTTAAAGATTTGAGTTGACAATATGAATGATAGAACCTTAACTTATTTAGAAAATCAGTTTAAAACATTTTTTTTAATTTTTTTGGTTTTATTAAACTCAATATCATGTCGCGAAAGGGACTAACTTATTTCAATGTGAGCAACGTTTTGGACCAACTTGAAACTTTTAAAACGTAAGGGACCAACTTGAAACTTTAAAAACATAAGAGACCAACTTGAAAACTAAAATAAACATAAGGGATCAAACATGCAATTAAGTCTATATTCTAATATGTTTGGTAGTTGTCGAGTAGAATTAATTTTGCCTCCAAAATTGATTCTACTTGAAGTTAGGATTTGTAGCTTTTGATTCTAGAATTGTTTTAACACACAAAGTTATAATTCAACTCACTTTTACATGAATGTATCAAAACACAAATCATTTTTAGTCAGAATTGCTTTTATCAAAATCAATTATCTCCACCGTAAAACCAAACACACCGGTGGAAGTGAAAAAGCAAATAAGTACTTTTTTCAAGAGAGAAAAAACTTGGATTGGTTGATGTTCCAAACAAAAAAAAAACTTAGATTTGATTTACAAAAGGTGTTTCCTCATATTATTTCTTTAGTCCCCATCAATATCTTTTTAGACCTAAAATTTCGTGTTTATCCCTAATACATACCTCCGGCAAATATTTAATCCAAATTCTAAAGAAAGCAAATGATACTTTATATTATAAAATGTTTTTTTTGTCTTAGGAAAAAAAAGATTTTATTTCATTTTAACAAGTTAATCAGAATTAATATTGATTTTAGAAAGAAAAAAAAAATTAGGGAATGTTTAGAAAAGTTAATTATGAATGTTTTTATCTAAATTAAAAATAACCTAGTACACAGGTTATTTGCTGGTTTAAATAACAATACCAGTATTTAGCAGCATATTTTTCTTTGATTGTAAAAGGAGCAATGAATAATAATGTATTCAGCAGCATATTATATTACAAATGAAACTATTCAAATTGAAGCTCTGTCTATGAGTTAGTATAGTAATGAAGGAATCATAAATGTGTGTAGCAGAAATATATAAGTAATGAAGCAGAAATCTCCACTCTTTTACAGTATATAGGGAATCATGAATTAAAAGAATAAGCTCCTCCTTGCATGATAATGATGAGTTTCATTAAATTTATCATCGCCTTTTGCTGTTGACTCCATCTTTTGCAGCATTTGTGTAGCGCGTTCATAAGACTTGACGAAAGAATCGTCCATCTTTCTGTTTTTTGTCGCTGCTGTTACTGCCTGAAGTAGAAATCTTGCTTCTGTAATCTTGTTCATTTGCATCAAACATATTGCCAAATTGCACTGTTTATTCCTATCAACCTCAAAGGACAATGATTTTCTGCATAAACAAAACAAATAAGGAATTACTAATACTTTTCTCTTTAAATGAACAAAAACAAAAATCAGAAATGCATTTGGAATTACCTATAATGTTCTTCAGCAGTTTTATAGTCACCTTTTTGCAAATAAGCCCAAGCCAAGTTCCCTAGTATCCTTGATATCTCTTGTTCAGCACTGATTTGAATTTTCTTCCTATGAGATCTTGCTTGTTTTGTTGTCCTTCCAACATATGTCATACCATCTCTAATTTGCTTCAACTTGTGATTAAGCATGCCAATCTCTTCATCAACCCTTCCCGACCTCTATAACAATAATAATGATATACATGTATAAACCATTAATGTTAAACACCTGGTTTTGTAACCTTCAACAATCAAATACTAAAAACATTGTTATACGAAAAGTCATATATGAATTCCTTTTATCTTGTCTGAATTTTAAATCTATGAAACTAATATAACATACTTGCCAAGTGTTTTCCAAACTCATCCTACTCAAATGCTAAACAAAATACAAATAGCTAGGTTTCTTGCAAGAGATGTTACTTTGACCAGCTTATCATTCAAATGCATGCAGAGAAACAAACAAAAGAGAATCTTTGTACCTTATAGAGTTCAACCAAGATGTTGTCAAGAGATTCCTGAGAATCAGAAGGACATAGGTGGTGGAAAGACATGATCGCTTCGATTGCCTCGTCAGACCGGTTCAATTGCTTCATAACTAAAGCCATATCCTTCAAGGCACTCTCAACACGATCGCCAGCATTAATGGCAGCCCAGAAAAGGGAAATTGCTTTACCTGGATCTTTATCCACCAACTGTATAATTAAAGAATTCAGATTAACATTCATTGAACAAAAAAACAAGAAAGAAAATTAACTCTCCTTCGCTTACCATCTCATGAATTCAATTCTATACAAATTATGACATACATTCCAACTACAAAAAGACTGCAAGAATTTCATAATTCAAAGTTCAACCAACTGATACTGAAGTATTCAGATTCACAATCATTGCATACAACAACAAAACTGAAACCGAAAGAAAATAATCTGATAAAAATCACTTTCTTGCCTCACAAGAATTCAACCAAGAACAAACATAACCCAAAAGAAGGAAAAAAAATCAAAATAGAAACTTTACGAAATGAAAAAACTCCATGTACCTGAACCTGTTTGGCCTTAACATAAGGAGAATCCCCAGAAGGAACCTTATGAATAACATGAAAAAGATCATCTTTATTCATAGAAGCTGCTGGTGATTTCTTTCTCTCTGAAAAAGGCACGGTAGGAGAACGTATAGGTCTTGATTTCCATGACGACGGCGGCGGCGTCATGTAGCACAATGCCGGAGAGTCTCTTTCAAACGTCATTCTGATCAGAAAGTTTTAACAAAAATGTTGAATTCTTCAAAGGGTACTCTTACTTTAAGAAATGGTTGAAGGGTTTGAAAGGAAAAGAGAGAAAGAGAGGAAATTTATGAAGAGGAAAAGCAGAAGATTTAGTAACAGTAGCAATGAGTGTTGCAACTGCAATGATAGAAAAAACTTTAGAGAAAAAATGAAAAAGAAACTAGCCGTTTTATAAGACTATTATTTTTCCGAACCTATGTCTTTCTCACGTGTACTGTTTGTTTTTTCTTCAAAATACCATTTGTTGGAATTCTATAATCCGAAAGTTATTTCGGTTTCCAAAATCCGAATGCCGCCTATATATAACTCAAAATCATAAATCTCACTTATTTTAAGAGTTTCATAAAGTTTCCTTAAAACTTCTCTCCCACAACCCCAAAATCTGAAACTCCCTCGTTGGATGATTCTTGAAGGTTTTTTGCTCAAAACTATCACATATCATGCCTCTTCAAACATAAAACACAAGGTAAAATCTCATTCCCTCAATGTATCACTGTTGGGTTGATTTTTTTTTTTCCATTTACCGAACCTATTCGGATTTTACAATTCAAATCAGGTTGTTCACTGTTTGGATTTTAAAATATGAAGTGTAGTTTGTGTTGTTTTTGTTAATTATATGTATCTATGATTTTGCATGTGTAAGATATGAAGCACATTTGAAACGAAAGTAGGGGTGGCAAAAAAATCCGTGCCCGCGGGTATTTGCGGATAAAATCCGTCATGGGCACGGGGCGGGTAGCTAAACGGGTACCCGCGGATATAATAAACGGGTATTTAGCTACCCGTTACTTATGGACACGGATATGATGATACCCGTTAATAAATTATATAAATTACTAAAATATCCATATATATATATATATATATATATAAGAGTTTGGATGTGGATTTTGGATGTTTTTATCTTTTATTTTACTTCAAGAATTTGCATGGATTATGTAAGAATCACGATTTTTGTTGGATTATGGTTATGGTATGGATTATGAAATTTGAATGGAATATCTTATGTATGGATCTTTAAAAGTTGAATTTTGCAGGTAATTAAAAGTTGAATTTTTCTTTGTACAAAAAAAATCAAAAATCCGTGGGTACCTGCGGATATCCCTGGGTATCTAAATACCCGTGGATTACCCATATAGAGATACCCGGACGGATATGGGGACGGGTACCATATTTATCTAACGGGGCGGGGACGGATATCATACTACCTATACCCGCGGATACCCATTGACATCCCTAAACGAAAGACCTATCATGCAGTGGTGGATCTTGAGTTTTTTTCATGGGGGTGCCAAAATTTATGGAATATATATTTAGCTGTTTCAAACTATAGTTGAAATTATTAACTGGTCTAATGGTCAGTTTTTGCTTGAATCCAGTGTAGGGGTGCAGGTTTTTTTTTGGGTGTACATAGGGGTGCGGGTTTGATTCCCCCTCAAGAACGTTTTTTTTTTAATAAAATTTAAAATATAATAAAATAGAAATATAAAAAGGAGATCAATTATAGGACTCAAACACGCGACTTCCAGAAGGAAATCACATTGCTTATCCAATGTGACAGAGGGAAATTTGTGTAACTATTAAGCTAGATATCGTATATATAGAAAAACGAGGGATGCCATGGCTCCCATGGGTCTTAGAGAAGATCTGCCACTGCTATCATGCATGCTTCTGTAAGGCAAGAGTGGATGGCGACAAATGAAGTGGAAGGGAGTATCGGCTTACGCGGTGGATGGGGCAGGGGTCACCGGATGGCTCTGGACCGCCTCTGGTGAATGAGCTTGAGCCCGAGCAGCACCAAATGGAGGAGGTGGACGTGAAAGTTGAGAATATAGATGATGATGAGTTGCCTCAAGAAGAGAGATTGCTCATCATTGTGTGATTCTTGAAGTTTTTGGGTCTAAATCATCACATTTCAAACATTTTCAACAATCAAACATAAGGTAAGGTCGCATTTCTTGGATCTTTTGTTGCTTAATTTGTTTATTTTTTCTTTTTGTGTGCTAAACTAGTTCCAATTATATAACTTGAACCAGATTGTTCATCAGTTTAGATTATATTATCTGAACTCTTTCAAGATGTCTTGAAAACTTATTTTTCTTGGTTTGTATATATGATTTTGATTGTTTCTTATACGGGCCAACACCCGGACCATGTTAGAGGCGACACACCTATAATTACAATATCTGCAAGGCGAGAGCAGTTACATCATGCCTAAGTGGAGGGTTGGGGGTGAGATTCTCACGTCGTACATCTCTCAAGGTACTTTGGATAGTTTTGCATATGTCGCAAAAAGAAGATGCACATATGCACTATTCAACTAAAGAGATAATATTTGGATGACTTTGAAATTAGATGATTTTATTGTATTTAAATGATAGATAAATTTATTAAAATAAATTATTTTGATGAGAAAGAATAATTGATTAGTAAAGAGATATAGACTCACTAAAAAAAGATAAAAACAAAGTCATCACGCTTAAAGTCATCCAAATAAGAACCAAAATAAAATACACTCACACAAATACTCTCTTATGGCGTCAGACCACATGATATACAAAATATGAAAATACAATAATTTGTCGTACATCTCTCAAGGAAGATGCACATGGCTAGATACGCACACATAGAAATGTTCTATACTCGTGTATTGTGCAACATTCTATCTGCACATGTTTTAAAATTTAAACTATATAATAAAGGCTTAAATACGTGTCTAGTCTCTGCAAATAGGGCTCACTTGAATTTTCGTCCATGTACTTACTAATCCTTTTAAAATTGAGTTTTGGTCTCAATCCCATTTGATTACTTATGTGACACATGATTAGTGACGTGGTAATGATGTGGCATAATCTAACTAGGAAAGGACATGGATGACTCCATTTATTTGACTTCCATTTATGCGTAAATTTTGAATTTATTTTGAATTTGCTTTCAAAGTTTGAAAATAATAACTCTGAATACCTTTTTACAAGAAAAAAACAAATTAGGCTAAAATCGACTTCATTATCTTACTCTCAACCCTCTTATTTATTTGTCATTTTATATCCTTCATTTACTCAATTCATTAGTTGCATAATACATAAACCCTATCTTTGCGCCGCTCGTCCATCATGACTCCATCGTGTGCTTCTAAACCATCATCGTCCTCAGGTACCAACTTTGTCTGCCGCTTAATGTTTTTTTTACAAGATTCCTCTTTCCATGCGCCTCTTTTCCATTTGTTTTACTTTTTTTTTTTTAGGTTTTTTGTTGTTGTTATTGTTTAAATTTTGAGATCTCGAAACTTTATATTGCTTCTCGGGTGGAATATTTTTTTTTTAACTTACTGCGAATGATAGATTGTTACAAAATTTGATACCAACAAAAGATTTGCAGGGTTTAATGTGCAAAAATGATTGTTCAAATTTAAAGTTCTTCTCACGTTTTTGTTTAATCAATTCTCATTTCAAAAATAAATATATAAATTTAACAACTTAATCAAAAAAAGTTTGATGAATTAACTATAGGAGAATTTGGGGGAGGATGGACAAAACCCTCAACCATATAATCCCTTTCTTTGTCATGTAGCCACACAATTGGTGGTGTGACTGCCGCGTCTTCACCACACAAAACCCCTTTTGAGGCTTAAAATGCAACCGCTGACATCACTGTCGCGAGTTGATTCGGTTCGGTGCGGGTTAGCTATTTCCGAGCTCGTTCCCGGAGCCATGCTCTGAGTTGAGTTCATTTGGTTTGTAAGCAAGTGGTCATAGCTCAGATCTATATGTCATTCTCCTTCGTCGTCGCGTTACTTCGTCATTTCTCCCCTTTGGATTTGATTAGTCAGATTTAAATTTTGGATCTGGGTCTCTCTCTCTCTCTCTCTCTCTCTCTCTCTCTCTCTCTCTCTCTCTCTCTCTCTCTCTTTTTCGAGTGGTTTTCAAACAATTGTTGTCTATTCTGTCATTGGTGGCTCCACTATGTAGATTAGTTATGCACCACTATTTTATCCGAGTCACTCTTTACGATTAACGCTAAGGACTGTTGGCTAGAAATGGTTGTAAAGGCTTGTTGTTTCGATGTTGTGAGTTCTATGTGCGTGGATATGTATCTGTGTTGGCGGTCAGATCCATTCTCCCCTTTACCGATCTGGATTCAGGGTTTGAAATGTTCACACATCAACACACTTGGGCTAGCCTTGTGGTGTTGGCTTGAGACCTTGGAGTATGTCCCTCTCAAGGTATCATGTTTGATTCTCTCTAGTGTCAATTTTAGTGAGCTAGTTTGACTTCTTAAAAAAAATGTTCACTCATCTCTTTTTTGCAATTTGGTTTCAAGCTCGTTTGTGGATATTTATTACATATTAGGATTTGTGGCTACCTTCTTGTTATATATTACCTCGTCCAAAATGAAATATAAGCAACTAAAGTAATTGAAAAGTTGATGTATATAGACTAAATTTTTAACCACATACACTGATTTTTCAACTATCACTTATGGTTAAATGAACTTTTTTTTTTTTTTAGGTCGTTTGTTTGTTATTTGCACTGAGTCAAACTTTATGTTTCCTCAATTTCTTTTACTATTTTCCTTTATTTTAATTTACCAAAGGTGTCACATATCCATCTGCTTTGCTTAAAAAAAAAATTATTCGCTAAAAAATTAGTAAAGGCTACTCCTTAACCATGCCTTAATTACGGTGGCATTTAGCCTGGGAAAGGAAAGTATTTTCCCATCATAGGAAAGTTGAATTTGAACCATTGATTTAATAATAAAAATATTCAACAGGTAAGATTGAACACTGGCAACCGGATGTTAACTTTTTGGTGCGGTGTTCTTCTTTTATTTAATTAATTTTTTGGTGAGAAAATTTAATTGCCTTAACTAATTAAATTACCCTTTTTATTTATTTAAATATCAAATGAATCTACAGAAAACATGTTTCCTCGTCTTCCTTTACTCCCAACACTTTGTTTTGACTGCTCACCATCACCCCTGTAATTTTTTTTCTTCTTCTTTCTAAGATTTGCCCCCATAAAAAACCGAGATTACTAAGATTTGTCAACTTAATTTATCATATTTTTTAATTAAAATTAATTATTTATCTTCATGTGTTCTACAAAGGAATCTTCATCATCTCCAACAATTTTTCTTACTAAAAGTTCAGATCTGGAAAACAACAACAAGAAGAAAATGTACAGATCTGGAAAATCACCACATCAATAGAACCATAACCTTTTTTTAACTGTACATATTAAGTGGAAAACTTTACATTTCTTTGACTGAGAACAATAGCTTTTCTAGATCTGATGGGTGTGGTTGAACAAATTTTAAGGAAATTCTCCAACTGCCATTGTTGAAATTCTCTCAGCAAGTGTAAGAAAAATTGATGTTTTTAAGGAAACTTTCGTTGAACAATAGTAGGAGAGTATTTGGTTTTTTTTGGCTTTGTTGGGTTTTGCTGTGAAGAACTTCACCAAAGTTACAGTTTTATGTTTGAGTTAGAAGGCAAACTTAACAGGAATTCTGATACAAAATAAGATCGTGTATATTAGAAATAAATTGTTAGTAAAAGTAGTTTATGTTGTCATGATAAAGGGGTGGCGAATTAAAAGGATAGATAGATTTAAAAGGTGAAAGCTAGGTTTTTTTTGTTTGGACCCAACAAGTGACAACCTCCCACTGTCCCCAAAAACCAGCCTTTCCCGTCATGGGAAACAACTTGCCTTTTCCAGGCTAAACCTCATCCTTAATTACCAGTGATACTCTCCTCCCTTCTCAACTCTAGTTGTCACATAAAGTGAAGGAAAAATCTAAAGAGAAATTGGTGAAGAAACATCGACATCAATATATATCACCACAAACAAATAAAAATTTCACAAAAACAAATATTAGATATACGCCATTTGAATTTGTTTTTTTTATGGGACCCATTTAAATTTGTTGTTAATTTAAAATCAATCCATCTTGAATTTGTATTAACAACATGAGAAATATTAACAATAGACTCTTTTATCACATAATTTAGTTCTCTTTTAGCATGAGTATCTATATTTTGATATCAATCATATCTTAAATATAATTAAAGAAACATTTCTAAATCATCATACAAAATTTTCATTATTGTTTAATAATGTCTAATCTCCATTAGAAAATTTCTTAAATACATATATAAATTCTCCTAGTCCAACATAATTTTTTCCAAAACCCACATATTCATCCAATCTCTATTTTAAGGATTTCAAATCCTTAACCATTTGATTTGAACGTTGGTGAAAATTTATTATCCACCAATCAATCAATGTATCTAATTTAAACTAGGGAAATGCTAATTGGTGCTCTCGGGGCATTGGTTCATGATATGAAAAAGGAAATTATATAGTAGTTAATGTATTGAAATTGTGTAATTAATTTATAATAAAGTCAAAAACAGTTTTCTTTTACGGTAATAATTACCTTTTATGTTATACTTAACCAGTTCCCCGGGAGCACCGGCTAGGAGGACTTATACTCTGACAAAATTATTAAAACCCTTTTCCAATCCAACTTATGTGAAAAATAAAGTAGTGACTTACACATTGTGATGAAGTAATCCAAAATTAGTAGTAGTAGTGTGTGACTGTTTATGATCACATCACAAAGGAATCCAATTCGAAATTCAATTCAAGATTCCTCAAAACACAACACAACGTGTGTGGTCCCAATAACACTCAATAAGTAGTACTACATAGTGTGTGTGTAAAGTGTATGCATATGATTCTTTGTTCTTAAATGGTTTCTTTTGAAAACAACTTCAAACGGTTCTATCTTTTGCCTTTCCTCTTCCTCTTCCTCTAAGGAACCCTCTTTCTTTTTTCAGATTTTTTTTCTTCTTTTTCTATAAAGATAAAGATACACTCTTTATTCATTAGGGTTTTTCTTATTCATCCGTATCTGGGTGGTGGTGACCACCCATTTCATTGCTTTCAAAAGGTAAAGTTAGGATCTTTTTCACTTTTTCTCTTGACCCTTTTCTTTAATCTGTCTTTGGAATTCTGGGTTTCTCTTATTTTTTCCTTCAGAACAAGAGAGAGATTTGTAACTTTTTGCTTATAGTGCACCAACATTTCAAATTGAAGTTAGTTGTGTCTGGTGTCTGACTTGTGTCGGTGTTTGTGTCTGACTCGTGTTGGTGTCTGAGTTACAGTTGATCACTTATATTTTCTTAAATTATTAACGGTGTTTACGAGTTAGTGTTGTGTTTGATGTACGTGTTACTGTCATTGATTCATCTTTAGAGTAGTATTTTGATTTTTGATGATTTTTTATTTGATTTATGTAGTAGGTTCATCAAAGACTATGGAGGAAGCTCTGATGGAAATGGATGACTATGATGAGCAGCAGATCATGCCTAATGCACTTCCATTTGCTAGAAGGTTAGTTTTTTAAAACAAAACCCTTTTCATTGTAATGTTGATTTCTTGAAGCATTAGAGTTGAAATGGATGACTATGGTGTTTTAGGTTGT
>Ga0228710_1008339_pt1 | contig 14890 bp, 6 predicted proteins | sample MedpolnodulmetaG_FD_177995 | JGI IMG/M metagenome (GOLD analysis project Ga0228710, IMG submission 177995) | Root nodule microbial communities from Medicago polymorpha collected in Santa Monica, California, United States - pink nodules | ecosystem: Host-associated > Plants > Roots > Nodule...
ACCCTTCTGTACCACCATCAGAACGTTCTGATCAACTCACTGATCAACATTCTGAACTAACTTTCTGATCTTCAGAGTTAGTTCATGAATTCAATGTCCTTTGATTTCTTATATCTTGGTATGATTTTAAACCTGTTCCTGTCTTAGTAAAACACTCAAGAGCACAAGTTAAATACCAAAGAATTAATCAAAGTCCATTTAATCCTTAATCATTAAAGTTTATTATCTTTAAAATTAATTTGGGATTTTGCCTCAACAACATTTCCCTTAAATAAGTGATTTTGACGTACATTTGATTTTTCTTTTGTGATTTTATTGTCTCAGTGCAACATGTTGTTTTGTTCATCATCTTTGTACAACACAATTTTGATTTCTCGTTTTGTTGTGTTGATCATTCGATCAGGTTGACATACTAGTCTAGATTGAATACAAATTTAACAATGATTTTGATGTCTTCAATGTTGTAGATTAGAAAATGAGTATTCCCGATACTTTAATTTCGTTATATTTATAGAATTTGTCACATTTATAAGCATTTTGTGGTTGTACTCTACTAAGATATCCTTTGGTCTGATTTTTTTCCCTACTTCTCTACAATTTTAAGGAGAAGGTAGGTCAAACAAAATATCAATTAAGTACTTATTGAATAAAAACAAAATATTTTAAACATTTTTTCATTTATTATGTTAATTCATAATAAATTCAAAGCTTTGTACTATATTTTTTCAAACATTTTTTTAACTTAAAAATAGCTTTAAGACTTAAAAAAAATTAAAGTAACCAAACAACTTTAACTTCTTTTTTAAAGCCCTTGATTTTAACTTTGTTTTAAAGTAGCTTTTAGACTAGAAAAAAACCAGACCAAATAATGCCTGATACGAATGTTATTAATTTGTTTATATATTTATTTTTTTTGGTTTTGTGAAATTTTGATTTAATCCGATGTATTCTACCAATTTAAACGAATATACGGAGTTATTTTAGTAAAAAAGAAATTTATACAACTCAAACAATCCAAAACTAAAATTACCACTTATTCTACTCCATCCGTCCCATTTTAACTGAGTCCGTGGCTCATATCACACTTATTAAGAAAAAGTGTATAAGTGAAAGAGAGGGAAAAATGAGTTTGAGTGCCCTTATAAACTATTGATGCATTCTTCTTTATCATTAATACAAAGTAGAATATATTGAATTAGAAGTAGTGAAAGTAGTATTAGTTAGTGTTATAATTGGAAAAAAAAATAATTAATATTGTACTGAAAAGTGAAATGAGTCAATTTTTCTAAAACAATATTTATTGCTCGGTTATTATGGGACGGAGGGAGTATTTTTTCCGGCACTGAAAAAACAAAAATCAATAAAATAGTTTTGGTGGGCCCTACCATTTACATATTTAGTATAACTGCTGGGAAGTACAATAAACCATTGTAAAGAAGTAGCAGTTGTTTTTTTTTCGTCGGTTTGTGCCGTTGAACCTTTTTCCTTTATAAATTGACCACAACCTCGTTTCTTAGCTAGCCAAGTAACCAAGTCTCATTTTTTTCTCGACTTTTTTCTTCCTATAAATTCTTCATTCATCAGAGTAATTAGCCATAACATAACTCAATATTTTTTTCCTTCTCTAACCTTTGTTTTGCTAAGATGACGAAACAAAATAATGCAGTAACACCAGAATTTAAGTCATGTATTAACAATCTTATCTCTACTGTGGTGTTGCCAAGTGCAGCTACCGTGCCAGAATCTATGGTTTTGATTAATGGGTTTTTGGATTTTTCTCATAATAATTTTACTAAGAGATTAGAAGAAAGTAAAGTTAATGCTTGGATTGATTCAATGAGAGCTGCTTCTCCAACTCGTGTCAAATCTTCAGAAAATCAAGAAAAAAGTTCTTGGATTGTAAGCATAGAAGAACCATTTTTTTTTGTAACATATATAAAATTTAACACACTTGAATTTTTAGTTGACTTGTTCTTGTTTGTGCTTGCAGCTTTATCATCCTTCAGCAATGAAATTGTTTGATCAAATATTGTATAGTGCAAAAGGAAAACAGATTGTGTTTTTTCTTGACTATGATGGAACTCTCTCACCTATTGTTGCGGATCCAGAAAAAGCTTTCATGACTAGAAAGGTATTTTTATTTATTTTCCTAAGTTTTGTTTCTTCATGCAATTTCATTTATATTTTGTGACTTTTTATTAATTTGGTTGTGATATTTTTGATGAAACTAGATGAGAGCAACACTTAAAGATATAGCAAGAAATTTCCCAACAGCCATAGTGACAGGAAGATGCAGAGAGAAGGTACATTTTATTCAAAGTAAAAATAACTTTGAAGTGATTATTTAGTATATGATAATAAAAAAAAACTATCATGATAATTATTAATTATTGTTCTTAATTTTTTTTTTTTTTCAGGTGTTTAACTTTGTAAAATTGGCTGAGCTATACTATGCAGCAAGCCATGGCATGGACATCATGGGACCAACAAAAAACCGAAGTGCTGAGAAAGTGAGAAAACTTTTTTCACTAATTAATATTATGTTGAAAATTTTATCTTATTTTTGTTCTTTATGCTTAGCTTTGTGATTTGTTGCTTTGTTTCAGAGTAATACTAACAAAGCTGTGTTGTTCCAACCTGCAAGTCAATATCTACCAATGATAGATGAGGTTCGATTTTTTCTTCTTCTCTATTCCCACAAAATTGGCATTTTGCAACATATATATAAGATATTAATAATTTGTACTTTATGACATATATATAATTAATTTCAGGTGTACAAAATATTGTTAGAAAAAACAAAGTCTGTCTCAGGAGCTAAGGTAGAGAACAACAAATTTTGCTTGTCCGTGCACTTTCGTTGTGTTGATGAAAAGGTACTTAATTGTACTCAACATAATTTCTAATTGCTCAATTAGTAGTATAATATTATTTTTGCTTAATTTTTTTACCATTAATTTATCTTAATAACCTTTTTTTTTTCTTCAGAGTTGGGCTCCTTTGGCTGAGAAAGTTAGATTGGTGCTAAATGAATACCCAAAACTTAAGCTAACACAAGGAAGAAAAGTGCTTGAGATTCGTCCCACTATCAAATGGGACAAGGGCAAGGCTCTTGAATTCTTGTTGGAATCATTAGGTAAGTAGTACTAAGTACTAGTGAGTACATAATCATGCAAAATTAGCATTACTTTGACTAAATTTTTTATATTATGATGTGTCCTAATTAGTATAATGTTATTTATATACTATTCTATAGGATACAAGAACTCAAATGATGTATTCCCAATCTATATTGGGGATGATCGAACCGATGAGGATGCTTTCAAGGTAAAAAAAATCTACCACCTAATTTAATTACATTGCTATAAACTAATACTTAGTAAAAAAAAATCACTTTTGTAACAATGTGGATATACTTTTAATCAGGTTTTGCGTAGAAGGGGTCAAGGAGTTGGTATTCTTGTTTCTAGTGTGCCAAAAGAAACAGATGCTTCCTACACATTACAAGACCCGTCAGAGGTAATTTAGATATATACATTAATTTTCAAACATATTTTGTAATTTAGATATAGACATTAATTAAATGAATGGTGCAAAATATAATTAAACGATAACTTTATGTAATTGAATACAGGTTGAGCATTTTTTGCGGCGATTGGTGGAGTGGAAAAGATCAAGTAATGTGAACCCCACAAGTGCATAGAGTTGTAGATTGTAGATGATGATGATGAGTTCAAGGAATTGACACCACTTTAGCTAAAATTTGCTTAAAGGGGTGGATCCAATTGTATCACTTTCTTTTTGAAAATGGAAAATTCCATTATTTCATAAATTTATTTTCTCTGTTATGTTTAAATGAGTTGAAATGAAGAGTAAAACAAATTTAAATAATGTTGAACATTATTTTTCATTTTAACTATTTTATAATGAAAAATGAAGAGAAATAAGCAAATGACATATAATATTACCATATTCAATATTGTAATTTTGTTCGAATAGCATTTAATTAATATTCACATGATACTATAAAATGCAACTATATTTTAATGCATAAAAAATTTAAATAGGGGTGATATTCTTAATGGACATAAATTAGTTAATTTTAGTACTCAATGTTTCCAACCATATATGAGTGTCACTTGATTATTTCAGACAGAATAAGAAAATATTATGAATACAAGAAAGATAAAAGTAATTTTATGAAATTACTCCACTCATTGATGAATATGGTCAATTTTATTACTTTACTCCAAATGTAAAAGAGAACAAAGAATCACAAAGTCCAAACATATTGATTGGCAAACACACGTTTGCATGCGCATGCGGATAGTGAAAGACAGATGTTTTTATGCGCAGCTGTCAACTTATTAAATTTGTTGCTCTGAATTTGTACTTATCGTACATTTGGACATTATATACTCAAATAGATACACTCCAAAACCTGATTTAGACAATCACAAATACCAAATTAGTTACTTACTTACTTTAGCAAGTATAATACAGTAAAGAATAATTAATAATGATCCTTATACAAAGTGAATTCTTCCTATACTTTGAATTTCCTTGACTTTGCGATGGTTATTATCATGTAAAAATTCTAACATGTATGCAGTAATAGTATATTATGCCACTATTGAATAGTAACGTTTCCTTATCTGTAATGCTACGATTATAGTAATTGTTCAGTCACGTGTATTATTTTGACCTCGATTGAGGCATAGTTATGGATATGGGATTTCTACCAACTACATTTTTTTATGAACTTACCATGTGAGACTCGAACTTGGTGTCTCTTATCCTCGTTTCCACAGTCAGACCCATACCTCAGGAGAATAGAGATAAAGATACCTTCTGTCTTTAACTTGGAGTATATATAAATTGTATTCGAGATTCTTTCCTAGCACGTTGTAAACTAATCAAGTAGTTAAACTCAATTGATAAATGAACTTCTGCTAAGAAGAAATTATTTGAAAGAAACTCGAGTTTGAAACAATATATTAGATTACCTTTTTACGATTGAAATCAGATTTTACTCATCTCTCACAAAAATTTCGAATTATCAATACCACATTTTCTCCTAAAAAATTGGAGGGGTCAAGATAAACAAAATTGTACACATTTTTCAATCTTATTGCAATAAAAATTAGGCTAAATTACACCAGGGGTTCTTTAAGTTTGAGGTATGTAGCAGATTAATCATTTAAATTATTTTGGTCACACATAAGTCCTTTAAGATTAAGGTTTGTAACATACTAGTCCTTTAAGTTATTTTGGTCACACATAAGTCTTTTAAGTTTGTAAACGTTTTCAATTTAGTCCTTCTGTCAACCAAACATTACAAAAACGATGATGTTGCAGAATGACTAAATTGAAAACGTTTATAAACTTGAAGGACTTATATGTGACCAAAATAACTTAAATGATCAATCTGTTACAACCAAACTTAAAGGACTTATGTGTGACAAAAATAACTTAAATGACTAATTTGTTACAAATTTCAAACTTAAAGGACCCTTGATGTAATTTAGCCTAAAAATTAACACCTCAGGCTCCACAACTCATTTGGGTTGACTTAGTGGTGTTGGTATGACACCTTGAAATGTGCTCCTCTTAATGCCTCAAGTTTGATTCTCCCTAATGTCAATTTTGATGAGTTGTGGATGATGGACGGTGGGACTGACCCCGCAGATTAATCGATCTTTAGAAGGGTTTAGAAAGGAAAACAAAACCTCAGGCTCCATTTTTAAAACCACCATAGGATCTAATTTAATACAAGAGGAATGCTAGCAACACACATTCTAACACACATTTTTCAACACACTCTCTTTGATTGGTTAAAATTCACATGGGTCCCACCAAATCATGTGGGTCCCATATCAATTTGGTGGGTCCCATGTGAATTTTAACCAATCAAAGAGAGTGTGTTGAAAAGTGTGTGTTAGAATGTGTGTTGCTAGCATTTCTCTTTAATACAATTGTCACTTAAAGTAAATGGAGAGTAAGGATCTCATTTATTATAATTACACTATTTTTGGAGAGCAAGGATCTCTCCACAAGTAAATTAAAAATGTTATTCGGTGAAAGATAGATATAGTGGGTTCTACCACTAAGTGGATCCCGCAACTATTTATTATTTATATTTTTTTAAAATTTCAAATGAAAAAATAGAGAGTACTAAATGGTGGTGATGATCCTTACTCATTTTTGAATTATTAATTATAATAAGAGGCTGGATGTATTTAAACTATTTCATCCAAAATGAGCACATTATTTATTCGATCACTCTCTTTGGCTCATTTGGTGTGGTCTCTATTATTTCATCCAATCTAGATCTGCTACTAGACTTTCATGAATATACATTGTGTTAGATTTGTTCTTCTTCCAAACAAACGTATGTTATATTATATATGTTCAATTACTGTAGCAGAAAGATAATTAATGAAATATATTAGATATCTATATGTTCAACTTTTGTGGTAATGAGATAGCTAAAGAAAAATGTTGAATACATCTTCTCATTCTTCTTCGTTAGTTTTTAGAGTAATTTTTTAGTTTAGATCATTTTTTGGATCGTTAATTAATTGCATTGACTCGAATACCATATTGATTTTCAGGGCACATGCACACATATATGTGTGATGGCTCTATCAGCAACCTTGTAATTGGGTTGTTGCCCATATGTCCAAGAATGACAAGACACTTGGGACTCGTACATTGTTTTATGTCGTGGGACTCGCTTCTGTTTTCCAACATTTTTTAACATTGTTCAAATTGAAGCTCCATTAATACAAAAATGAACACAAGCTTTCGAATTAATTTGAGAGGAAGGAAATGTTCTTTCCATTATCGATTTATTTATTAGTTAGTAACGAGGGCGAAGAAGAAAATTATTAGTTGATAGCCAAGTTGCTCAATTAGGTAGTTAGTAAGCTTCCATTAATGATAAATTGTTTGAAAGAACTCGGGTAATATTTATGTTTACAGTCTTAAACGGTGTCACGCTATTTTAGTTTTTCATCTTATAAATTGTGAAAATGCCATCACATCGAAAATATTACAAGACCATTTTAACCCGTCTATCACAACGACCAATTAAAAATGGAGTCTTTTGGGTTTTGTTTGCGAGTTTAGAGGGGAAGGGATGAGAAGATTTAGGGAAAAAAGAATGAACAAGTGGAAGAAATAAATGAAAATGAGAGGGGAAGGCTTTGGGGGTTAACTTTTCTTTGTAATACTAAACTCTTCTCATTTGGGGACTAAAAAATTATATTATAGGAGGGTTTCGAGGGGTTTTGGAGGGTTTATATGAATTCTTCAAATTTAGTCTATGTTGTTATATTATTCTTAAAAGTAAAAATATAGTAATCATATGCATTAATTTATCATTCTCTAAAACACTGCTCTTTTAATTTTTTTTAAAAGATTTCTCAATTTTCCCTCATATTTTCCACCCCTCAAAGCTCTCCCCTCACCTCCCCTCTTAACTCACAAATAAAGCCTTAATCTCCGTTTTGCGTTAGTGAGTAGTCATTTCCTCTAAAAATCTGAGGGGTAGCAATTTTTAAGCAAAATGTTGCTTCAACATTTCTGATTGAAGGGTGTTTCGTGTCATGTATCGTTTCTGACATCGACACGACACCGACATTTATGATTACATTAAATTTGACATTTTACCAAAATTTTATCTGTATATGCATCAGGGTTGTGTTCGATGTCCCGTGTCCATCCTTCACCGAGCCAAAGTTGTTTAGGTTTTGTCTTTCTTAATCGACATCGACATGTAATAATTGTTCAAAGGGTATATGTTCAAAACTTAGGTGGCATCATGGATATCATGCCAAATTGGAAATGTGATGATTCCTCCATTCAGTGTTGTCAATTATCCATGTTCCTAGTTTGGCTGCCTACTGTTAATTCCTCACCTGAATGATGCATTGCATTATTTTCTATAAACTAGCTAATAAGACAACTAACATGTCAATGAATTAACCCTATACGTTATGTATAACCATCATAAAAATTGGTGGTCTGGTCATTGTCTCTTTACTTAGTGTTGCTGCCTAAAGTTGGATGGATCCTCCTATAACTTTGTTTTGGGTTAGAGTACGCCTTTACTCCTTTTGAATATAATATTTATCTTTAATGTTGTTGTTGAACTTAAAAGTTAGTTAAAATATCGGTGATTATGCTGAAGAAGAAACTTTATTCTTTAATTGCGGTTTTTTAACTACTCCAAAAAGTATTATGTACCGTGTTTTTCGGGTGTTCGGATTACTAAACTAAGGAATGAATAGAGTAAAGATATAGACATAAAGATGCATAAAATAGCTTGTTTCGTTGATTGTATGTTGAATAGAATGTACAAATTTAATATATATCTATAGGCAAACACTAGTCTTGTTGACCAAAACGACGTGAACAATAGAAATCAGCCTTTTTCTGCAATTTATCGTGTAGTGTGTGAGTTTCAGGCAGTGAGGGTATGTGGCACCCCACATTTGGCTTGCGGTCTTCTGTTTCGCGATATCATCCACATGTGCACAACTTCCTTAAAACGTGGCTTCGTTCTCAAAGTCATTTTTTGTTAGTGGTGATATAAATATGGAACACAAATTGATTGTCTAATTGTCCAGTTTTATATCCCTTGTCTTCACGACCTTCCTATACCCTGGTAGAGCCGAGAATGATTTAACTAACTTATGTTCTATTGTCTTTGAGGTCGCTTAACTTATCATCGACTGAGGGAAGCTCGTTTGACTCTAAATCGTCTGTCCGCGGAATTTGGCTAACATGTAATAAAATACACTTCTATACTTTCCCCCTGCCTTATTCCTTGTGGGCAAGGTGCTTAGAACATAGTAGTCAAATATAGTTACCAAACACGTGGAATTAAAATTAAACAAAACATGACAATAGTTTCAAATTAATTCTCACTTATAGAGAAACCCCTCTTGTACCTCCCAACTTGTATACTAGGTATCTGTCATCTTTTGTCAGACAGTTAGAAAAAGACATAGGCACAAGATTTAACTTCAACAATCTTTAATTAATGCGACACATGGTATGAGACTTGGAGCAGCAAGCAGCTGGCACCATCACAGGGAATTAGGAACCCTAAATCCTGAATATATTATATTAATTATGGTCATTATTATATATTTAACACACAGTTTCTAAAGCTAAAGTAAATATCTGCATATTGTTTGATTCTAATTAGCAACATTTCTTATTTTGAAAAATATAAAGCCCATCCCTTATGCTTAATTAGGATAACAACGAAACTAATTGAACATAAGTTCTATGATTGCTCAGAAAGAGATTGGGCACACAGATTTGACGGAGGCCACCTGAATGAAATATCATCAAAGTGGAACCTTAAAATAGTGATATTATATAGAATGAAAGAGATCTTATTTTTAGTTTAATGTGTTATTTTATTTTTCAAGAGGTTAGGTGTATGAAAGTGAAACCCACTATAGTTTTGTGAATCTTAGAAAATGGTTGAAGAGGAGTTGGAATTCACTCATAGTGCTTGATTTGAATAAGACATTGAGATACTACTTAATGGGGACACCAAACATGCTTCAAAGCCTTAAGAAACCCATGCCTTCATTTTCATTAATGTAAAGAAATATAAATTGCCACTAGATTCATTTTCATCATTCCATGCCTTAAATTGAAGTAAACAATGACATGGAACCTTCAATTATTGCTACAAAAACGGACACTACCCCCCACATCCCTTTTATTTAGGTCAAATTGCTCTCACTCACTTAGGTGTCAGTGTGTCACACATTAGTGTGTGACAAAATTATAAAGCCTACTTGTTATATACATTACTAATACATGTTCTATAGTTTTTGGATGGTATATCAATGAAATTAATATAATATATATGTATACCTTTCAGTTATATAAGTTATAAACTTTATGGTCCCAATAAACCACACCTGGGAATAAAAAATGACCCATGGAAAGTTTAATTGTCAGACACACTCTGCAGTCCTAATTTGACAGATCAAACTAATCTAATTTAGATATGTTTAAGAATTTTTCATTGGCCTCTTAATTAAAATACTCAATCATAGTCTATATGGTTATCATTTAAATATTAGTCAACTACACTATTCTTTTACATTAACAATTAAGTTAGCTATGTACCAACCATGTGGTTCTACGCAATGTTTCGTATTAGTATAGTTTGTAAAAGAGATAGGACTCTAAAATGGATCTTCATAGCATAGCCATAGGCATGTCTACTTTGTAACTAAGGATTGGTCCCCACATTGAGGGTCGAGCAATACATAAGTTTTGATTGTCGTATGTATGCATTGCCCCAAAATACAAGAAACATAGTACAATATGTCAATTAAGGTAAGTTGTTGGTTAGCACTAGTATTGAATTAAGTATACTTGATAAGAATGGTTTCTTATGAGCAAGTTGCTAGTGTTGAAGGGAGCAAAACAGTGGGTGTGTTACTTTCAAGTTTCCAATCATTTACGGTTGATTAATTAGGTGGATAAGTACAAAGAAGAAGAGATATATATAATATGACATGAACATTATATCTTTTACAAAAATGTTTCGTCGACGTTAGAAATGACATCAAATACTATATTCCAAACATATTCTAGATGATTTTTGATTTATATTAAGGAAAATTCTATGGTGAAGTCGTAAAAATGACTTTTCTGATGAAGTTAACACTATAACATCAAAAGTGTAGTAGTAACACCTCATTGTTTGTACAGTGACATCAAAAGTTCAGTCCCTCATAGTATCATCAATTCATCAGATTAACAAAACTACACTTAATCTAATTTTATCCTACCTTGTTTTAAGTGTAACACCCCACAAAGTGTAACACTTAAGACTATCACATAATATCATCAAATCTCTTTGCATGTTAAAGATGCCAACGATAAAATAGTACCTGTAAGTCCAAGATGTTGCAAGCATTACTAGATTAATTACTATTGATCATTAATCAGTAATCAACAATTTAAAAATGAATCAAACAATAAAATCAAAATTAACTTTTTCAAAAAAGTCAGTTTCCTAACTACACCGTAGAAGCTCCCTTATATTAATTCTTTCTCACGTTTTAGAATCTGAACAGACTAAAATTGGGTATACTTTATACGATATTTGGTATTCGTTGTCGAAATTGTGTCTAAATACCAGTGTTGTATTTTTTTTGGTAATTGCTCTTCTCTCATCTGTTTTTGCTCATTCTCGTCAAATAGTCGAGTGTGAGTTAACTTATGCAGGTGTGTTTTCAGCGTGAATTAACTCATGTATGACGGAAATGAGCAAAAACATATGGGAGAAGAGCAATTCATTTTATTATTTTTTTTGGCTTACTTAGCTTTGGGCTTATACCATGCATCCAGCCAGCTCTTGTAGTTGTATGGGACAGATATTTTTTCACTTGAAAAATTGTATGGGACAGATATTGTTTTGTAACCATAATGATTAAGAAAGTAGCTTTGGTGAATGTACAATAATGCCAAAGAAAATGCTTATATGGCTGGCGTTTTAACTTTTACTTATATATAGAAGCAGCAACTTTTAATGAGTAGAGTAGCACTATATTTGTAACACGTACAGAGTATAGAGACCACCACTGAGTCACTGACTGCTTAAGAGGGAAGGTTTTTTTTGGATATTTGGCAACTTTTCTAATGCTTTGGTTTCTTCTTTTCTAGAGTCTGCATTAAAGCTTGGGAGAATCCTCTCCTCTGTTTTGCACTTAGAAGTTGGAGATGTCCATTTTAAAAATAATTTTTTGGTATTATCTCTTTGGTTCTCAGGATAAACGAGTCTTAGTAATATGAAATTAGGTCAAAAAGTAAGTAAAGTCTGGTAAAACATTGTTCCATTTAGAGTCTAACTCAATTTATACCAACATTTCAAAAACAATTTATAAATAAGTATTTGAACTAAAACAATTGTCATTTGACTTTACACTAATATGTAATTGAGTCCTTAAATTTTAGTTACGGTCACATATAGTATCTTTGAGTTATTTATAATTAAGTCCTGAAAGTTTTAAATAATTTGTAACTCAGAGCCTTAAATTCAAGAACCCGGTTACTATATATTTAAAAACTCATGGAGGTCTACAAACATAAACCATAACAAACTCTAGTAATTCTAACTAACTTCGTTTTTTGTTTCTAACTAACCAAAACTATCTGAAGGCAAAGAGCAAGGTCTCCAAACTCCAGATGAATTAAATCAAATGTATTACTAGATATTATAAATTGGACTAACATGGATGAACCATTCCATGTGACTTGTAATACTTTACTTTACTGACTAGCAAGATATGACTCAACACTGGTTTGACTGTTCAAGTCAGGCCAGCTTAGCTCGTCCTCTCTCAACACTGGTTTGACTGTTCAAGTCAGGCCAGCTCAGCTCGTCCTCTCTCAACACTGGTTTGACTGTACAAGTCAGACCAACTTAGTTCGTCATCTTGATTGTTCAAGTCAGGCCAGTTAGCTAAGCTCTACCCTTCATTATGCTCAGCTTAGCTCTACCCTTCAACATGCCCGACTCAACTCTACTCTTGAGCATGGCCAGTTCAGTTCTACCCTTCAGTATGCCCAGCTCACCTCTACCTTTAAGCATGCTCAGCTAAGCTCTACCTTTCAGCATGCTCAGATCTACTCTACCCTTTAACATGCCCAGCTCAGCTCTACCCTTTAGCATGCCCAGCTCATTTCTACCCCTCATCATGCCCAGCTCAGCTCTACTCTTCAGCATGCTCAGCTCAACTCTACCCCTCAGCATGTCCAGCTCAGCTTGACCCTTCAACATGCCTAGCTCAGCTCTACTCTTCAGGTCAACTTGACCTCCACTGCTTCCTCGCGTTACTGTCCAAGTGAAAGTTGTGGTCCTCATAAGAATTGTTTCATTGCGTGCCACGCGTCTTGCTCGGACAAGTGACGTAAGTTGCACTTGCTCCAACTCCATGTGTCCTATACGAACAAGCTGCATAGAGAAGGAGTAGTCAATTCTGCTAATGGGCATGGACATCCAAAGAGATGCCCATTAGGTCAAGAAAGTGATGATTATAAAAGATGACACTTAGAAAGCAAGGATTTATTCATTCTAGCCTACACATTGTATTTCACAATAATCATTTTAGAATATTCTTGGAGCTACTCATAGGCAGCTCCACTGAATATTTCATCTATTGTCATTCATGTTTACATACGTGAATATAAATCAATCCTTTATTTACAACCACCAAAATAAAACATATGCAAACCACTTATAACTTTGAAGGAATACATGGTCCAACATGAAATAGCAAAATCTAGTATAGTAAAATTAAGAATTCTGCTCTTTACCCAACAAAAATTGCTCGCTCCCAACTTAAAAGACAAAATTACCTTGCGTGAGTTAGTTCACCTTTTAGCTTCTCTTTCTACTTCACCTTTTTTCTTCCCATTTCGATGTCCACTCTCTCTAATTTCTCTCTCTAAACGAGAGACATAGAATCTCAACCAAAACTTGTTGCTGCTTCTTCCAACAACGTCCCACCAAAACCCATCTTTCAAAATTCATGGAAAAAACAAGAGGGGTTTTCTTAAATCAATCAAATGTTGTTTCTTTGCAAGAAATAAATTCCAGCCATAATAAGAAATTCTCCTCAAATGATGTTCCTTAAATCAGTCATAATATTTCTTATTATGTTTCCAGTCATAATAAGAAATAAATTCTATTAAAAAAATTTCAATTGAATCTAACTCTAAAATAAATATGGATTAACCTCCATCTTATGAAATTTTCAAACACAATGATGTTAACTTTTCTTCAATGGATGTGATGAATGAGCATGAAAGAGCTCAAAGTTGGAAGATGATGACAACACAGTTTGTTGTTTTGTCCCCAACAAAAAGCTGAAATCAGAGAGAAACTTTGAGGAGAGAAAGGAGAGATGTGTATTGTGCTAACAATGTTCGTAGACAAAATCACGCTGGAGTTTCAGTGTATTTTTTGTGCGTGACTTAAGTCAAGCAACGTGAGTTAACTCATGCAAAATTAACACATGCGTGAGTTAACTCACGCAGGGGTATTTTGATCTTTTCAGTTGGGAATGAGCAATTTATGTTGTGTAAAGAACATAATTCTAAAATTAATAGGCAAAATAACATAAGGCTTTATTGCGAGGGCTTTTACAATTAAAAAAAATACATAAAGCTTTATCAAAATAAATTAAAAAAATCTAAATTTTGCTTGAGCCAAGAGTTGAATCTTGCTTAATAAAGAGGATACGAAGCCTCCACCAATACCAAATCAATTAGAAAAATATTCATTATTTTTTTTAGAGAAGAAAAATATTCATTATTAAATTTATATTATATATAACTATAACCAAATTAAATATTTTTTAGGTCATATTATATAATTATAACCATAAGGCTTGGGTTCCTAAAAAAAACATAAGGTTTGGGATGGAACCGTTAAGAATGCTAACAATGTAACATTAAGGATCAATTCTAAAAACAAAAAGAATTGCGGACATAATTTTACCAACAAACATATTTCTTTTTTTTATTTTTTTGAAGAAACCAACAAACAAATTTCTTATAACTGAACTAGAGTGATTCCTACCATATTTCAAATAGTAGAGCCTACATGATAGGACCGATTCGGTGCAATTGCAACAAAGTCTTTGGCACAAGAACTCAAAATTAGCGGGCTTAAAAAATTGCAATGAAAAAACTTATAAATACAGACAAAATCCATCACAAAATATCATTTGTCCCAATGTCGGTAAGTAAAAATATGGAAGACAATAATTTTGCTATAATTTTGCATTGTCTGTAGGTATATATATATATATATATATATATATATATATATATATATATA
>Ga0228710_1008343_pt1 | contig 14885 bp, 11 predicted proteins | sample MedpolnodulmetaG_FD_177995 | JGI IMG/M metagenome (GOLD analysis project Ga0228710, IMG submission 177995) | Root nodule microbial communities from Medicago polymorpha collected in Santa Monica, California, United States - pink nodules | ecosystem: Host-associated > Plants > Roots > Nodule...
GAGTAGCTACTGTAATAAGAGAAAAGTTGTTGGTGCCCCATCTATCCATCCAAAAATTGGTACGAAGACCATCTCCAATTTTCCACACAATATTTCTTTGAAACTCCCCCCAAATTCCACCAAGAGCTTTCCACAAAGAAGAATCGTAAGGTTGGGATTGAATGGCCAAACTTAAATCATTATTACGACCATACTTACTATAAAGCACTTTGCACCACATATCATCTGGCTTAGAATTTAGATTCTAAAGCATCTTCATTAAAAAGGCTTCATTCATAAGGTGGGGATGCTTTAGGCCTAGCCCACCATCCACCTCAGGCAAACAAGCAACATGCCACCCAACTAAATGAGGTTTACGACCCTGATCACTATCTCCCCAAATAAAACCCCTTTGAATTTTTTCCATCTCCACACAAATGGTTCTAGGAAGTTTAGCATACTGCATATGGTAGTTAGGTATTGAACTAAGGACCGAATTAGAAATTGTGATTCTACCAACTAAGTTTAAACATTGATGCTTCCAACCACTCAGTTTGTTTTGAATCTTGTTGATAATATGACTATAATGTCCTCTCGACGTGCGTCCCGGAGCTATGTTTGCCCAAACTATTAGTTTGTGATGATTCCTAAAATTGATAAACCTGAATTTGTTTCTCAATTTAGACCCATAGATTTATGTAATGTTATTTATAAAGTTATTTCTAAAGTTATTGTTAATAGAATCAAACCTTTACTTGATGGGATAATCTCTCCATGCCAGTCTAGTTTTATTTCTGGTAGAAGCATCCATCATAACATCATTGTAGCCCAAGAGATGGTCCACTCTATGTATAGAATGAAAGGTAATAAGATGTTTATGTCTGTTAAAATTGATCTGGAAAAAGCCTATGACCGTCTAAACTGGAATTTTGTGGAAAAATGTTTAGAGGATTGTAATTTCCCGCCAAAGCTCATTCAGGTAATTCATCATTGCATTTCTTCTCCCTCCTACAAAATTTTATGGAATGGAGAGAAAACTGACAATTTTGTCCCCACAAGAGGTATTAGGCAAGGTGACCCCCTTTTCCCTTATCTTTTTGTCATATGCATGGAGAAATTGTCTCATATCATTGCAGATCAGGTGGATGCATGTTACTGGAAACCTATGAGAGTAGGCAGGTATGGACCTCAAATCTCTCATTTGGTTTTTGTTGATGATCTTCTTCTTTTTGCAGAGGCTTCTATTGAGCAAGCTCATTGTGTTTTGCATTGTTTGGATATGTTTTGCCAAACATCGGGACAACAAATAAATTACCAGAAGACCCAGGTGTTTTTTTCTAAGAATGTCGATAATCAACTCAGAGAGGATATATTACATCATACGGGGTTCACAAAATTGAGTATTACTATGTTCAATTGCTACAAAAAAAGACAATCTAAAATTACGGTTTAAATGTGTTAAGGATGCTAAAATATCAATTTGGAAAACAAGTTGTAAGCATATCATAAAAAAAAATTGCTTAACATAAAATCATAAAATTGTTTTTCTAAAATTATTCATTTGTATTATCAATCTGACCATTGATAATTGAATATTTTATCTAGATAAGAGAGGTAGTTCCATTAGTATCTTTCGTAGGATAGATACTATCAAAAAAATCTTTCTGAGGATAGTAGCAAACATGTGATGGATAGCGCAACATTTCATTGCTCTTACGCCATTTTCATTTCCATAGCGTTTCCTCGTCCGTCTGCTATCTTCCATCACCCTATAAATGCCCTCAACATCCACCCTCATCCCATTTCAACCTCCTAAATTTTGTTTGGATTGATGGAATACAATGGAGCAAAACAAAATATAATAAAATGGAATGGAACAGACTAAAGAGGAATGGAATAAAGACTTCATTTCACTATTTGAGTATTATACGACGAAACATAATAAAGTTGTCAATCGATTGTTTAGAAAGTGGATGGAATGAAATAAATTATAAATTTTTTATACCATTTTTACCCTTATGTAAAAAACACCAATACATAGAAATAAAACATTTATCTTTTATAAAAATACCAAAAATAAATTATAATGTATTTAATAAAAATTTACTATATCAAAAAAAGATACTTTATAAAATAAAATATAAATTTTCCGATACTGACTTTAATGTTGGTAAGCTTATTTACAAAATATACCAAACATTACTTAATTAATGATACACTTCGCAATAAACTGGTTTTTTTTTAAAGAAAAAAATATATATAATTGAAGAAAGTTATTTTTTAATATCATAATTGAATAAAGTTATTGTGATGCCATCTTAAAAAAAAATTAATACTTGAATAATCACTCTGTGAGTTTGTCACCCCTTATTTTTTTTGTAAAAAGAAAGTTTAGGAGTGTGTTTGGATGAGTGGATGTTTTGAGGTAACGTAATGTTTTGAGGGAATTTAAATACTTTTAAATGAATTCTATTGTTTGGATAATAATATGGAGAATTTTCAAAATGATGGAAATTTATGAAGTATTTTGTTCAAGTTAAATTTAGAGAACTTCAAATGACACCTCAAAAGCCAAGAATTTCAAAAAAAAAATTCATTCTTATAATTTTTCGAATTTTGCATTTTAGTCCTCAAATTTTCCAAATTCACCCCAATAAATTTACAAAAAAATTGTAATTTGAACCCTAATATTTTTTAAAATTACAAATTTACCCCTAAAAATTTTTAAATTTACTAATTGATCCCTTATTTCAATTTACAAATTTGGTAAAAAAAGTAAAATTTATAAAAGTTGCACAAAAAATATGAAAATAATTTTTTTTTATTACTCTACCTAAACAAGAATATTTAGAAATGAAGTCAATTTAGTTGAATGATTTGAATTGCCCAAAAATTTAAATTCTTCCAAATTTTTCAATTACCTCCTCCAAACACACTCTAAGAGAATGTTTTAGTTTAGTTCCAGAATCGTTAGTAACAATTTGGTTTTTTTTTTGTTCAGTTCAACAGTACGATTCAGTTTTTTTGTTTTTTTCCTCACCCCATACAAATAATATATGAATGAACTATTCAATTAATAATATTTTTTAAGTGTTTTGAATACAATTGATTGATTGATGGTTCATTATAACAATTGAGTTGAAAATAAGTTTTATTATAAAGATCATTTTAAAAAGGGTCATGCTAACCGGTGCCCCCGGGTACTGGTTAAGCATACAAAAAAAAAAGGAATTTATTACCATAAAAGGAAACTTTGTTGACTTATTTATGGATTAATTACACAGTTTTCAATGCAATAATTACTATATAATTTCCCTTTTTAGTATCCTTAACCAGTACCCCGGAGGCACCGGTTAGCATTTCCCAAAAATACAATTTTTTAATCTATAAATAAATGAACCCCTTCACTCAATAAAATAAATGAACCCCAAATTATTATCGATTTGAGGTAGATGTTTTTTAATCCATAAATAAATGAACCCTGAATTATTATCGACTTGAGGTAGATTGTGCACCGGGTACATCGGGTTAAATAAAAACTTAAATCAGGTGAGTACAAATAATAAAGGGTTAAATATGTTTTTGATCCCTATAAAATTGAAAACTTCTAAGTTTAGTCATTACTTAATTTTAATAGTTTTTTTAGTCCTTAAAAAAATATTTCTAATTTTAGTCCCTACTAAAACAAAGTTTGTTTAATTATCCTTAAACTCTTAAATTTTTGAACGATCTTTTAGACAAGTTAGAACACTATGAAAGGTTCATTTACTAAAATTTAGAATTTTTTAACATGAAACAAATTAAATATGAATTTTTTAAAACGACAAAAGTTTTTTATTTTTTTGAAGAGGCTAAAATGAAATATATTACCACATGAAAGCGTTATTCCCGGCACAAGGTGTACCAAGGAAGAACAGCAAGGTCTGAACAATAGTTACAAAGTGAGACAAAAGCAAGAAAAGAAATACAACTGGAAAGAAACTATTAGCCTATGTCCAATATGGTGAACGGACTAAGCCACCAGCCATGAAAATTGAAGGGAAGAGTAATGTACTTCTCCTTCAACCACATATAGGAGATGACCTTAATCCTATCAACCACCTGAAGAACGGGGCATTCTTTGCCTTTAAACAACCTGTTGTTTCTTTCCTTCCAGATTTCCCAAACAGTTGCATGCCATATAACCTGTAAAATTGAGCGCCGCTTTTTTCCGATCCCACCACTGAAACCAAACTGATGAAAATGATCAGGCACATAAAAAGGGTTGGTCACTGAGACACCAATCCAACTATAAATCAAATGCCAAACTGAACCAAAGGTATTACAATGTAAAAATAAATGAGAAGACGATACGACAAGGCCACACCCTGCCACACACGTCCTAGAATCATGGTTAATAACACATCACCGGAGGAGATTGTCCTTTGTAGGCAATCTATCCTGAAACAAACGTCAAGCAAACAACACCACCTTGAGAGGCACATCCTTATGCCAAATCGAAGAAACATCAACTGGTAACTCAACCCGCGGTTGTATAGTAAGAAAATTATACAGACTACGAACAGTGAAGGTATTAGAGTTCTCCAAAGTCCTAAAACGACAAAAGTTAAAGATAAAAATAACAAAATCTAGACGTAGAAATCAAATTTTGCGACAATTTTTTGAAGAGGAACCTTTAGTAATGTTTTTAACACGTATGCAAAAAATTGTTCAAAAACTCAAGAGTTTAAGCATAAATAAAACATATTTGAATTGAGTAAGGACTAATACTGAATGCAGAAATTTCATTTAAGGAGTAAAAAAACTATTAAAATTAAATAATGATTAAATTTAAGAGGTCCCAATTTTATAGGGATGAAAAACATAATTAATAAACTTTTTTTTTAGGGAATAATAATAAATAAATAAACTTACTCTTCCCTCTTCGACTTATTTGATTCTTTTTTACTAGCCTCGGCTACGTCTCTATAATTTTCAGTCTCACTGTGATTTGAGCCTTTAATCTTCTCCCATTTGCATGCCCTATTCAAATTGATTCTTTCTCGAGAAGAAAATGATCAGATGGGAAAAAGTCGAGGTGAAGAACTCGATGATAGGAAAAGAAGATGAAGGGCCAGGGCAGAGGTGGTGTCATACATGCAACTCCATTAATGGCGGTAGACATCTCTACGTCTTTGGTGGTTATGATAAAGATGACCGTCAAACCAACCAAGTTTATGTCTTCGACACTGGTTAGTGTTACACTCTTCACTCTTTTTATGCAATTTTTGTAGTATTTGATTTTGCATTGTGTTATTCAATAACAGATTCTTGCTATCTATGTTAGCATTACTATCGTGGTTGAACGTTGTTGTTTGATATCAATTCCTATTGATTTTAATGTTTTGTTAGATTTTTCTTTAATTTTATCATCATATTTCTGAGGCCGTGGATGCTTTTGTTTTTATTTGATTCCTATGTTTATTGATGTTCTGACCCATGATCTGCTGTTAGAAGTGATTTTGTCCGTGTAGTCAATTTTTATTTTCCTTGTAAGAAACTGATGTGGTCTGTGCAAATCAAAATTTGATATCTGCCTTGTAGTGGATAGCTGATGTTGCAAAATTACTCTCATCGTCAATTTCAGGTAATCCTTTCGTCCTTTATCATTTTTCCAAGTATTTTTCTCCTTTTGATCAATTTGCATATGAATTTTCAAGTTTCAAATCTATGATTTTGTTATGACATGAGCTCTTAGTGTTCAAATCTATTATCATTCACTCATGTTTTCATATAAATTTTAGATTTGATGCTTGAAAATATATATGCAAACAGAACAAAAGGGCAAAAATGATATAAAAGAAAAAGATAAAAGACGAAATCGTTATCTAAAATTAAGTTAAGGGACGATGAGTGTAATTTTGCCTATTTTATACCTTTATTTGTTTAATTTTTTATGCATTTTGTTCTGATGTTCTGGCTAGATAGTGTGAGCATTTTTCTATTTGCCTTTTTTTTTATGCATTTGGTCTGATGTTCTGGCTAGATAGTTTGAGCATTTTTCTATTTGCTCATTTGCAGTGAACCAGGCATGGAGCCAACCTGCAATAAAAGGCACCCCACCTACCCCTAGGGACAGTCACACTTGCAGTGTCGTTGGTCATAGACTATTTGTCTTTGGAGGCACCGATGAGAAGAATCAACTGAAGGATTTGCACATATTAGACTCTTGTGAGTTAGCTTTCTGATATCTATAGCTATTTAATGTTTATTTGTCTTTGTGTGTGTGTGTGTGTGTGTGTGTGTCCCTCTAAGAATCGTTATCTAATAATGATGAAGAGTGTGTCAATAGAGAGAATGTTAGTAGTATTTCTACCCATTTTTCCTCCAAAAGACAAAATGTGTTGTGTACATTTAGCTGAAGTTGGTTTATCTTTACTTAAGTCTGAAGATGTTTAGTAGCTGCATAGTTTCATGCTCTTTATCTATTTACAAGTGACTGATGTTAAATTATTTTTAGCTTTGCAAACGTGGGATTCACCAATTGTAAAAGGAGAAGGGCCGGAGGCACGTGAGGGTCATAGCGCAGCAGTTGTTGGCAAATGCCTCTTCATCTTTGGTGGTTTTAGAAAATCTGCTGATAATGACAATGAAGTCTACTACAATGACCTTTACATACTGAATACAGGTGAGTTTCCCTTATCATACCGCGAAATTGCCAGTTATTGATCAAACTAGTTCACTACAAAATAAATACCCTTTGACATTTAAATAAGATCTCATGTATATGTGACATATAGTATGACAAATTGACTAGGATATCCTATTTTGTTGATTATTTTTGTGAACAAATTAAAACTAGACATACTGCCTAACTATTTGCTTTTTGAAGCTCATTATAATTTCAATTGTGAATGAAATATGGGAGTCAAGGAGCTCTTGTTTGGTTGCATAGTGAGAACTAAGGAAGCTGGGTTTGGTGGACTTAAGACTGAGCTTTTGAACATTTTAATTGGTTTTTTCATTTATTTTCTTATTCCATTTACATTTGTATCTGAGAAATCTTCTTTTGCTATTGTTTGATCGAAGTATCAGATGTGGATTATTATGATAATTCATTTTCACTATTTCACTTGTAGAGACACTTGTTTAGACGCATCCTACAACATTAGGCACGCCGCCATCTCCTCGTGCAAGCCACACTTGCTCATCGTGGAAGAACAAAATTATTGTGATAGGGGGTATAGGCGAGCATGATTCTTGTTTGTCTGACGTCCATATCCTTGACACCGGTATCAACCTGTTATATCTTTTCTTGTTTATTTCACACACACACACGCGCGCGCGAGAGATCAAGTTATTCCAGAAGTAACTTATTATTGCATCATTAAGATGATAAGTAGATAGACCGGTTAAAACTAGTTACTTAGACAGCAAGTTACCTTGGTAGTTAGTTGCAGCAATCTTATGTGATCACTTGCACAATAGCACTTGTACAATCATTATCAATTAATGATTTCACTGTATTCATTCACTCCATAATACTTATGATGAGTTTTTACACTTAATAACTCATTGTAAAAATCACATTTCAATCATTTAACAGATTAATCATAAGTTCTTATTAAGTAGATCAACTTCAAACCACGACCTACTGGTGAAGGCTTGAGACCTAGGAGTGTGCTTCTCTCTAGGTGTCATGCTCGATTCCACCAGATGCCAACAATTCCTGTCTTGGGGCAGTCCATACAAGATTTTGCTCCAACTTCAATTGAACCCCCGGTAACGTCTTCAAATGAACGTATCATAAACTTTTACAATAGTAGTATCATAAGCTGTTGGAATTTCTGCCTTAATTGCGGTCCGCCCCTAGTCGCCTAAATTGCAACCTTTGGTTAGCCTTCATTGCAACCTCCAACACCTTCATTGTGTTGGCTTTGAGGGGGTGGATTTAGTCCCACATCGGATTATAAAGAGGAGGCACTCCTCACCTTACAAGCCGGGTTTTTTAAGCCTGTTTTGTAAGGATGAGTTAGGCTTCAAATTTCAACATAAGCAAATATCGATTGTCGGATTACATAGCTACAAATTTCATATTTATATTAAACTTTGTGTGTTTGATCATTAATATGAAATTATAGTAATCAGCAATTCAATTTGTAATAGTAAAAAAAAAAATTGAATTTGTAAAATTCAATATTTATAGTTGTTAAGTGCGGTAAGTCACTCCTCGAATAACTTGATCCCTCCTCATATATATCACTCCCTCTGTTCCACAATGAGTGACCATTTTAATCATTTCACACATATTAAGAAAAATGTATAATCATCATTAAACAAGAAATTAATATTACTTTGAAAAGCAAAAATGTCATTTATTTTGGAACAGTTTTTCTTTTTTTATGAAAGGGTCACTCGTCGTGGGACGGAGAGTATTGCAATTGAAAATTAATGATGTATAAGCAAGGGACATTTATCAGAATATATAATACTCCGTCCTAAATTATATATCATTTTAGCAAAATATGTTTGTCCCAAATTATGTCATTTTACAGTATCAATGAAAAATTAATGCTTATTTTTCTATTATGCCCTTTACTATTTGTTACTCTATCATTTTCCAATTCTTTTAAGTTATCTTTCTCATATCATTAATGAAGTACATTGTTGTAAAATGACTCATCATTTCTCTTCGTCATACATCATTAAACATTTATTAATTTGTGTAAAATTGTCAAAGTGACATATAATTTGAGATGGAGGACATAATTATCTTAGTAACTTCTCTAAATACTAGATACTCTAATTTGGAGGGAGCTGAGTACATCAGGCCAATTGTTGTCCCCTCGGTCTGCTCATTCGACAGTTTCTTTTGGCAAAAACTTGTTCGTTTTTGGTGGATGGACAGATGCCTCAGATCTATGCAGTGACATTTATATGCTTGATATTGGTATGTTATGCTTGAAATCCTTGTCTTCTTAGTAACAAATTAAATTCTCATGAGGCAAAGGTTGATAGCCGGTAACTGTCTTTTAATGACCATGTTTTCTACACATTTCATTGGAACAAGTAATTTTACTGTCCTTAAAAAAAAGTAATTAAAAACATTTATTCAGAAGATGTTTAATGATTCACATGATCAGAAATTTTACTGTCATTTAGCTTTTGTTAAGTAGGACCACTTTTTTTAAGGGAATAAGTAGGGTCACTTGTTATATACTATTGCTTTTAAATCCTTGTCTTAGACTAACTACAATGAGGTCCTTCCCCTTTTTAACACCTTGACAAATAGACACTCTCATTGTGACATTAAAGAATTGAGTACCTATAGAGATGAGCGTTTTTATAGACACCATATCTCTCCTATTAATCGTAATATTTTTTTCTCTTTTCAATTGTTATATTATTATAATATTAAAAAATAAAAGAATGGATGTAAGTGTTTGTTTATTTGACCAACGTTGAGTTTTCATTTTCAATCAAAGACCATATTTTTACTACAACATATAATGCATCCATATGGATGAATAGATAAATTATTGTTAAAATTTTGTAACATAGAGTTATTGATGAGGTCCATTTAATTTTATTTTTTTTGAGGTGCTGAGTTGAATAGATTAGATGTTTATTAAGTAAAGTTTCTCAAGAGACCACTTGGTTGGAAGTTTGCTTCTCAACCTTGTGGTACCTTGTTCGACACTTGGCACCAAGAAGAAGGAGTACTATTAGTGATAAAATGAGTGACATCTAGAGATGAGACTCATTAAGCATCCAAATCGGATGATGCATTGTGGATGCTCTTAGTGCCTATTGTAATACTTTCCGTGTGCGTGTTCTCACTTTTTCAAGAAAGACAGAGTTAATTTAATCTATTGATTTGATTCTTATTTGCTGTTCTGAAAGTAATAGCATATTATGTTCATCAATATTGGATTGAGTTGGTTTTCTCATATGATTTTCACTTCTGATACTGTGTAGATACTGGTATTTGGACAAAAGTTACAAATACAACCAATTGTCCTTCTGCTAGATATTTTGTAGCTGGTGACTGTTTAGACCCAATAAAGGGCGTTTTTGTGTTTTTCGGAGGCTGTAATAAGAGTGATGAAGCCTTGGATGATATGTATTACCTATTTACAGGTTCAACAAAGTGTCTTATATTTGCTAGTAGTATTAAATTTTTGAATGCAATCATTTGGTTATGGCATTTCTCTGCATCACTAAATAGCTAACTGTGATAGATCTCCAACTTTTAGGAATTGCTAGGGAAAGTGAACAAAGGCCGGAAAAGGTATCTATGAAGAAGCAATTGAATCTGAAATGTCAAGAAGAACAGAATATCATTCCTGGCCAAAATCAGCCAAGTAAGATTTTGCCTCTTTTGAATATACCAATGGATCCAACTTTTTAACTTCAGTTCCCTGTTAGTGTAAAATTCTATACTTGCAAGCCAATCAAGACTTTGCCTCTTTTGAATATACCAATGGATCCAACTTTTTAACTTCAGATCGCTGTTGTCGTGAAATTCTATTCTTTCAACAAATTAACTCGAAAGATCAATCTATACTTACAATTTTAGAGAACTTACTAGTACTGCAAAACTTGCTGCTGATGATTTGCTAAAAAAAAGTTAAAACACAAACTAAACTTTTCTTTGCAACAAAGAAATTTCGAACAAATCCCTCGGGCAAAAGTGAATATAAATTCTTTTGTCCCAAATTTCCTCGTTTACCAAATGCTCCTTTTGGAATGTACCTCCATAGCGGTTCTCTCTGTTTAAATAGGAGTTACTTGTTAAAAAAAAAACCAAAGAGTGAACAAATTATACTTACTAACTATATTTATGGAATTTACCTCCAGAGTTAAGTTTAGAAATGGGTTTGACTGTATTGCGTTTTGCAAAAAGAAAAGGTATTTTCTGGCTTTTTCCAGTGTCTTTTTTAGCTTAATCCTCGCCGTGTCCAATTTTCTGTTTTAACAGCTGCTGTCCCTCTTGATCCTTCAAAAAAGTTCAAAGAGAATAATCAACAACAACCCTCGGATGTTATTGAATCTTCAGATGAAGAGAAAACACCAAAGAAGAGGACTAGAAGCAAAGTCAGTCAAACATCTGCCGAGTCTTCTGCCACAGAGGTAATTCATTCTCTGTGTCTTTGTTAATGTCTTTTATTTATCTTAAACTAATCATTCTTAATCCATAGATTCCTGAAAAAGCATCTTCCAGAACATCGAAAACTGCTGTTGAAGAGGTATTTTCATTTCTTTAGAACTTTTCTCCTGGTTGGATTCTTTTGCCACAATCTTGCTTACTACTTCAAATTTTAAAGCAGAAGGAGGTAACAACAACACCTTCAAAAAGGAAACCCCAAACTTCAATGGAACAAGAGGACTCAAAGAGATGCAAAAGACTTCATGATGTGATGATAGAACCATCTTCTACTGATGATGCCCAAGTTATTTCCCCTATGTTTCCTCAACTCGTTACTTCTTCAGCACCATCTTCGAATGTCTATGAAGAACATGTTTTGTCTTTTGCTAAGGTATGGATCCTCTTCTTTTTCAATGTACTTTCTGTCATAATTCACAACTAAACATGAACTGTTTCACAGGGCACAACTGCCAAGGTCATCGAGACTGTCATTAAGGAAGTAAATTCAGAAAATATCAACGTTTCTGCTGCTAAGAGTACAAAAGACATTCAAGTGCTCAAATGGGACAAAGGAGAAGAAGGGGGTAATATAGAACCAAGCCATGTTGACAAAGAGATTTTAGAAGACAATGAAGATGATGAAGAAGTTTCAGAAGAAAGTGAGGAAAAAGACCATGAAAGTTCCCATGCTACATCACCTCCGAAGAAAGAAGGATCTGATGGCGAGGAGCATGAAATCTTATCTAACGAATCTCCAGAACCATCTAGTATTAATACAAACATGCTTGATGGTCTATCAATTCCTTCGAGTATGGTCGACAACCCTTCTGATGTAGAATTCGATGTTGAAGAGTTTCAGAACAAGCTTAAGCAAAATCCGCTGGCAGTTTTGGATGATATCATCTCTTCATTTTCTACTTCAAAAGATTCTATCGTTCCATTATGCCAAGGGAGTGAAACTTCTAAATCTTCAGAAATGACAGCAGATAGCCTAATCCAAGAGCTCCATTTCATTGCTTTCGAAAGGGATCTTTTTGAAATTTCCAAAATGAGTTCTTTTCTTCGATGTGCTATTGACTCGTTCAAACCCAAAATCATTGCTTGTGAAAAATTGTTCACTCCTCAACAGCTTGAACATATTCAAGTACTGATTCAAAACCTTGAAGCGCTTTTGAAAGCTGACCAAGATTTAGAAGCAGCTAAGGAACAAAAAATTCAAGCAGATAAAGAAGTTGAGACTCGTCTTCAAGAGGTTACTGCAACCAGGTCAGAGATAGAGGTGCAGCAGAAGAAAGTTGAAGAGCTTATTTCGAAGGAGACTGAGATTGATAATGAGATAGCTGTTCTTCGAGGTAAAATTGAAGACTTAGAAACTAAGAAGACATTATCCGACCCAGCTAAAGAAATTGCCAACAAACACTTAGAGTTGGTTGTTTCAAAAGTAGTTGGACAAGTTTCAAGGTTAAACAATTCGAAGGCTAAAGTGAAGACAACTACTTCTCGAATCAATTCTACTGAACAACAACTTTATGAGCTAAAAAGCGTTTATCTTAAACTCAAAGAACATCATCTTTAATTTTTTTTTTGGTCAAGTAGCCTAGTGGCTAGAGCTCACACAATTTAATTGTGGAGAAGTGGAGTGTCCGGGGTTCGAACCCCGGCCCCTGCATATAAAATGCAATATCCCTACCAGCTGAGCTAAGCTCACGGGGATACATCATCTTTAATTTATTGTACCTCTTTTACCTTTTTTTATTTGAACTCAATGTATCTCTGGCAATCTAGGCTATAACATTTATTAGTTTTATGTTGGCATAAATTTTAATTAGCCTCAAAATATTTTACTGGGCATATTTGACTGAATAAAGCTAATCATAACTTTAGCAGTACCAACACCTAAGATTCTACATTAAGTAATACTTATGCTGCTGTGTGGATTTCCTTGAACGGACTTTTGACCCATTTCTTCAATATCTCTTTTGTTTCACCGAACAAAATTTTCGAGACCAGATCAAAACCCAAAATAAACAAGAGAAACATGTTTTTGATAATCTTCTCAATCTTCATTGAGGTGTTTCTATTGATTCTTCAAAGTCTGAAGGTTCCTTCTTCAGCTGTTCATTCAAAGTTACTTCTTCCTTCAAACCAATTTCTTTTGAAGTTTGTGGAGTATCCATTTTTTCTTTAAGATTGTCTATTATAACCACTTCTTTTGTTTCTTCGGCCTCGAACACCATTCTTAACTGTTTTTTGGCCACATAGGTTGAAATTTGAGCAATGAAGCTTGAATGGATCACACAAGGATCCAACAGTTAACCGAATCACAACCAAAGTCTTTTTACCTCATTATTATTCTTCACATGAGGGTTTGTAGTTATCTCTATGTCATCACTATTTTCATGCTTCTTCCATTGCTCAAAAGTTTTTATCTTGCAAGGGTTTATGTTTTACAACAATACACCAGCATTCCAAAATTCCAACATTTTCGCCCTTGAAGATGGATTCATCTGCTTCCACATGTTCAATAGACCTCTGTTCATCCCAAAGCATCAAATAGCTGGTGCATTGTAGTCTTGTAGATGGAATGGCACCAACAACATGTATCCATTCACGTCCTAGAAATAAGTTGTAATTAGCTTTTGAAGGCACTACATGAACAAGGTTAGTCGAAGTACTAACCCAACTTTAAAATTCAGATCAATGACACCATTAGACTTCAAAGTATTGCAATTGAAATCAGTGATGAGCATGTCGTGAGGCACTAGATCTTTTTCAGATTTGTTAAATTTCCTCCAAACATTTTATGGCATTATATTCAAGAAGCACCACTATAAATCAAAACTTTTTTCATCATTACCCCCATTATCTACCTCAACTTGAATGCAAAGAGGATTCAAGTGACTTTTCATCTTATTAGTGGGTTGGTCGAAGAATGCAAAATTTCATATTGGCTTATAAATAGACCTTCCGTCTGCATTTTGAAGAACTGTTTTTCAAATTCATCCAAACCTGGAACTTTGTTAACAAATTCTACCGGGGGTATATAAATTATTCATACCCCATAGATATCTTGCAGATCATCAACAAATCATGATTCAAAATTATCAGTAATTTCTTCATCTTCATTTGGACAATCCTTCGGTTTTATATTAGTGTGTTTGGTCCCTGTTCTAATAGTTTTCCCAACATAATTCTAATATTTTCACTTTATTGTCTAATGGTAACCGAAAGGGGCCGAATTCCTAATAATTTACAAGGCACTTGTTAACTTGTTTTGCAAGTAATATAGGTAAAAATCCACAATTTATTGTAAATACATAACAATTATAGTTTTAGGCCAATAAGATTGCTATTGTATATTTTCCATCACTTTTTGGAGGTCTTGGTTTGATTTACAAAGAAACAAAGAATCTGCGTTCAAAGCAATTCGCTAGGCAAGCCAAGGCGAGATAGAAGCGAGAAAAGTCAGAGAGTTCCTAAAGTTTATGGGCTAGATGATTCGCTGGGTGAGCAGGGAGCGAGCATGGAAAAAGATTCCACGGATAAAAGTAGGAGTACCTTCGTTGGGCGAGCAACATTTTGCCCAACACAGTATGATGGTTTTAGCGACTTTCAAGATGAGTTGGATTTTCCATCAATCTGAAGAATCATTGGATTAATGGGCGAGGATGAATTCGCCCAACACAACTGCACTTTTCTGTCATCTATAAATAGATTTGTAAAACAGATTTCTCGATCACTTTTTAGTTCCATAGACTCATTTGAGAGAGAGAGGGAG
>Ga0228710_1008344_pt1 | contig 14883 bp, 15 predicted proteins | sample MedpolnodulmetaG_FD_177995 | JGI IMG/M metagenome (GOLD analysis project Ga0228710, IMG submission 177995) | Root nodule microbial communities from Medicago polymorpha collected in Santa Monica, California, United States - pink nodules | ecosystem: Host-associated > Plants > Roots > Nodule...
ACCTTTTTGGATTAAGATTTTCCTTTAAGTTATTTATGTTGAGGCCGTAGTGCCAAAGATTGTTGAACAAAGTTGTTGATTTCGAAATAATTTTCCGCTGCGATATAAATGAATTTTTGACAGGGTTGTTTTGATAAATAGTAACTTTACTCTATTTATTGAATTTAAATGTAGTGTGATATCCCGTTTTATGTTGAATACTCTGATTATTTGTATTATTTACATTGTTGGGAGAACAGGGTGTTACACACCTCATCAATCACATCAATCACCAATCACATAAGCAATTATGGCTCATGCCAAATCATGAAATGCGCGTAGACACGAATCCTATATGCAGGAATCGAAGAGCTTTCTCATTTCAAATGGAGAATCTCGACGTAGCTTTAAGCCTAAGGCGTTGTTAGCCTGTAAATTTCACAGGCTCATTTAATATGGTCGACATTTGTTTGACCTTTAACTTTGCAGGAATCGAAGAGCTTTCGTGTACAAATTGAAGAAGCTTCGTCGAAGCACCAAGCCTGAAGCGCATAACTGAAGTTTCGACAAAGTAAGGTTGAAAAAACAGTTTCGCATAGAAGACAAGCAAAAGGGCGGGAAGCACAATTTCAAGCAAAGAAGCGGTTTCCTTTTAGTGGAAAACGTGGGACAAGTGATGGTCTAAGATGGAGGAAGTGCTGATCATGGGCTTAGTGGTTCACCATCTAGGTTTTTAGTTTAAATAATAGTTTCCAAGCTGGAAAGAGGGTCACAAATCATATACAGAATTCTACAACACTCAAACTACCGGCGTCTAGGGAAACAAGTTATACAAAATGTATGTAAACTGATTTGTAGACCACCCTTTTTATTTTAATGCATTTCATTTTACCTTTTTCCTTGAGTTTACGTGCGTAAACTTACTTTTATCTTGTATCTTGCTTTATTTTCAGCTTTTAATCGCATTCTCCAACCTGTCGAGAGACAGTGCCTTTTTATATCAAACCCGTCCTGCTCTCTAAGAAACCTGAGTGCACTTCGTGGCCTTTTTTTAAACTCTTTGTCGATAGAAAAACCTTTGCACAACGTTTGCCAAAATCAAAACTAGCCCCCGTTTGCCAAAATCACAGACAAACAAATTGGCACGCCCAGTGGGACCCATTTTGTGCAATTGATTTTTTATAAACCTTTTTTCAAAATCAAAAATCATTTTCAAAAACTTTTACAAAACCCATCTCTTTGAAGAGATCTGTTTTTAGAATTTTGTTACTATTTCTGGGTAATTACTAAGAACACCAAGTTGTTAATGTATGGATTTGAGAAGTGGTAAATCTATGCCTCGTGCCAGTTCATGATCTTCACAATCTTCTTCAAAAGCACAACCTATACAAGCGACCTCTCTTTTAGGAGATTTAAACGTGTCGACCTCTGTGGAGGCAACCATGGCTATGCCAGTCTCGACGGACATGGGAGTAACCGCTCCTTCGACCGATTCTATGTATGCTCCGTTGACATGAACAGAAATGGGAAATCTTATACCCGCATTCATCGTTGGTGTTCCTTCGACTACCAACATGCCAAGTACTAGTGCTCCTTCAAACAGGCCTAGACTTGATGATCGAAATGTGAATGTACAGAACATTTCAAGGGAACAACTGTATGGTGTGCCAACTTCGATGATGTAAAATGTAAATAATAGTGCTTCTGTTTTTGAAGACCAAGCAAATCCGTTCACAATGCACAACGTACACAGTCCCTCAAGTTCTAGCATTTTTGGTCGGAATACTCTACCACCGTTGACAACAGATTCGATGAATTTGTTAAGACAACAAATGGATGAGAGTAACCACGAAATGGTTAATTTGTTGACACAAACCGCGTTTAATCCTTTGATAAGGGACACAAACCGGAGTTACCAAGCCTTTACCACACAAATGGGGAGAATAGAAGATTTCTTTGCACCCCTATAACCGGTTTACCAACCGGTTACACAAATACAAAATCAACAACTGTTGCGATTAGTTGAACAAATGGTTTAGAGGCAATAACTTGTGCCTCAACCCTAACCGGTCGAACCAGTAATACAGGGTCAACCTGAAGTGATCTTGATAGATCGAAATGATAATGCCGATGAAGTTGTTCGGAATGTCCGACAACAAAATATAGGAGTACATAACAATATAGTCAATTTGGTCGAAAATATAATGGCTCAAAATGGTTTAAATATTGGCATGCATAAGCCAAACTTTGTTTCTCCTTTGTCGGAATTGGTATTACAATATGAACTTCCAAGGGGTTATAAAATTCCTAAGTTCACCAAATTTGCAGGGGATACCAGTGAGTCCATTGTCGAACATATCACAAGATATTTGACGGAGGCAGGAGACCTAGCAAATGATGAGAATTTAAGGTTGAAATTCTTCCCCAATTCTCTAACGAAGAATGCCTTCACATGGTTTACTACTCTTGCACCGCATTCGATCCAACATTGGACTGAATTGGAAAGGTTATTCCATGAACAAATCTGCATAGGCCAATCGAAGATCAGTCTAAAAGAATTTTTGAGTGTTAAGAGAAGTTCCACTGAATCCATTGATGATTACATCAATAGATTCATATTGTTAAAGGCAAGATGTTTCACTTAAGTTCCTGGACATGAGTTAGTCGAAATGGTTGCTGGTGGCCTAGATTATTCCATTCGAAATAAATTAGACACTAAACACTTGAGAGACATGGCCCAGTTGGCCGATAGAGTTCGACATGTCGAAAGACTAAAGGCTGAAAAAGCCAGAACTCAGAAACATTTCAGGAAAGAAAAGGTTGCTTTTATCACATCAGAAGAAAGCAACCAAGAATTCGAGATAACTTTTGGCGATGTCGAAATAAAGGAGGTTGATATTGCTGAGTTGAAATCAGGGCCCCCTTATACGTGTAAATCGTTAAGGTCTTCCGCTGGGAATAATCCTGTCGAAATAAGCAATGAAAGATATGTCCCCAAGACGTATACCTTCGACGTTACCAAATGCGTCGACATTTATGATCTCTTAGTTGCTGATGGTCAAGTGGTCGTTCCTAAGGATGTAAAAATCCCACCACTAGAACAACGTCAGAAAAGAGGTTGTTGTAAATATCATAACTTCTTGGGACATAACACATCTCGATGTTCCCTTTTCAGGGATTTGGTTCAGAAGGGTCTTAATGAAGGCAGACTGAAGTTTGAAAACAAGCCAAAGCCTCAAAGGCAAGTAGACTCTGATCCCTTGAAAGATGCGAGCATGATGTACACTAACATTGCAGGCTGCAATATGGTCGAAGCAATCATTGATGTTGTCGAGAATCTGTCTGTCGAAGCTGAAGTAGAAGAAGAAACTGAGATTGCAGAATGTCAAATGATGGACATCACGAAAGATGCAGAACACGTTGAGGAGACTGCTTCAGAGCCTCAGTTCGACGAGAAGTTAAAGACAGCGTATCCTACAGCTGAAGAAGAATTGATTGGCTTCCTCAATCGATGCAAGTTGAAGAATTCTGAGGTAATGCTCTGCCCTAGGTGTAGTGCTGTGTTTGATAAAGAGGCAACTAAAGGCCTCGAAGGTTCTATCCCAAAACCTTCGAAAAGGGGGAAATGGTCTGCTGATCATAGACCTAAGTTTTCCTTTACAAAGGGATATGTTCCTTTCATCAATAACTCTTTGACAACTAATTATGTCAATCAAAGTGGTCGGGGAAAAACTTTGGTCCCTTATGCACCAAACCAAGAATGGGTTCAGTCGACCCACAAGAATGTGCAACATGGGAACAACAATATGGTTAAATGAAACACCAGTGTTATGGATAAAAACAAAAATGGTACTGCCTTTGAGTCGAGGAAGTTTGCTTATAGCAACAACTACAAGGGAAAGAATCCCATGACAAGAAGTTAGTGGAGGAGGTACCAGAGGTCCAAGAAAGGCATTTTTACAAGCCTTAAAGATGAGACTGTTGACCCAAAAAGTGAACAGAGAATGGTCGAATCCAATAGAAGACCAGCAAAAGAGAGGTTATCTCTTCCTGTAGTCGAAGAGGATCCTAATGAGGATAATGAGTTAGGATCGGGATTTACAAATTCAGAACCAGACTTCGATGTCATATGCAATTTGGTTTCCATTTTACCAGCTGAATATGATATGATATATGAGGTTGATGATTCAGAGGAAGAGTTTGATCCTAAAGGCATGTGGGAATACAAACTCATGTGCTATTTTATGAATGATGGCTCTAAAGACAATCAGAAAGCCATATTTGAATAGCCTGATGATTCGATGAAGAATCATCTCAAAACTTTGTTCATCCAAGCCAAAATGGATGAGGTTAGTGTTAACAAAGTGTTGGTCGATGGTGGCGTTGCTGTTAACCTGATGCCTCAATCCCTACTCAAAAGGATTGGCAAGACCGACAAAGATTTGAAGCCTCATAATGTAATTCTATCAAATTATGAAGGAAATGCTGGTCATTCCCTTGGTGCGCTCCAAGTAAGCCTAACGGTGGGAAGTGTGATTAGACCAACTTTGTTTATGGTGGTTCCATTGAAAGCTAACTTCAACTTGTTGTTGGGGAGAGAATGGATTCATGGGATAGGCGTTGTTTCCTCATCCATGCACCAAAGAATCGCAATTTGGAGAGATGATGGTATAGTCGAGAACATTGAGGCTGACCAAAGCTATTTTCTTGTTGAAGTAAACCAAATCACAAGGAAGACCTTTGACAAGAACTTAGCAAATATTGCTCCATGTTCATCCGCAAAACTTGATGATGTTAATCAAGCAGATGCAAGTTCTGTGAAACTCCATCCAACTCATGGTTTTATGTGGGAAAGGGAGACGTTCGACACAAAATTTGACATGGAGGATACGAATTCCCTAACCTTAGGGAATGATGAAGATGATCATCAAATCTAAGCAAGATGCTTAGAATCAAACCACAGTTGATTAGCCGGAGTGTGAGATCATGAAGGCCTTAGTGGCTGGTAATTAGTAAAAGATGGTTAGGAAACCATTAGTGGAGATGCTATCGAAACAATTAAGTTTGTGCTTAAGGAAATTTTGGCTAATTGGCCATAGAATTGATTGTATCTTTGATAAGGAATTAGTATGATTCCTGAATTGAAAATCAAATGTTAAAATTCAGCATTTGACTGCCTTAAAGATTCAAAAGTTTAAGTAAGAAAACCATAAGCAGTGGGCGAAACCGAAATAGATGTAATTCTTGTTTAAAACCTTTGTGGCAAACTTGTCAATATCAAAGTTTGGGGGAAGCAATTATGTTTATTGAAGTTTTACTTGCAAATTTTGGTCTATTAACAAATCCTTACTCGGGTTGCAAATAATTCTTATCTTAAATAATTGAGGTTCTTTACCATTTTACAAATCGTCAAAGGAATTTGATTGCTTTGATAAATCTGTCGAAATAAAGGCATGTATTGAGAATATGAGCCTAATTGTGTGAAATAAGAATAGCACAAACATAGAGATTCGACAAAGAAATAAACATTCGGCTTTGAAATTAACAGAGCAATACAAAAGTTAGCCGAACTATTACAAAATTGGACATTGTTATGTCACACCACAATAAATAACAACGCCAATACAAAAAGAAATAAATGGCAGTCTGTTCGTGATCGGATCGAGAAAAGCCATCAAAACGAGTCGAAATACAAAAGATCGAATAAAGTTTTACATCTATCATGTAAATGGACACGCCAGCAGATCCCGACAAGATTCTTAGTAGAGCTAAAACCTTGCATCTTCTAGGAAACGGAAATGAACGAGGAACCAAGCAATTTCGACATCAAGGCGACATAAAAGACAGAGGTCCGTGGTCGAATATTCTTCGTCATCTCCTAGAAGAGGCCAAAAGATATTGGGCCTCCTTCCATGACCCTTGCAAGTTCCCTTATAAGAGAAATCAAACCTACGCTCTAAGCCCGAAGACAAAGGCCTCGTCCAGTAGTGGCCTCAAAAGAAAGGAATGCCACCAATGTTCGCCAAATCACGTCCGCATTCAGCAAGTCGTCTTCGTTCGAATAGGTCCATGAAGCCGGGAAGAATTTCATCCTCGGAGAACCCCTCTTTAGCTAGTAATTTCAGTATGAGGTCGAAGTAACTAGCGCTATAAAACCTTTGAGCAACTGCGTCCTTGAGAATGAGCTTTATCTCTTCCAAATCTGCATTATCTTGTTGAAGCATTTGAGCTGCGGATGCTAAACTAAACATCACATGCCCACTGTGAGAGATTTGGCGCATGAGTTTGTGTTTCCCCTCACTAATGGAATGATCAGCCAGGTACCACACACAGCTATGGGGTAAAGACCTAAGGGTTTCTTTATCACGAGTGAACCCGTGGTAAAAAGGAAAAGCGGTTTCAAACCTGACAAGATCTTCAGCCCCAAATTCTGCTATCTTCTTGATGATCACCAATAACACATCTCTTGGTAAGGTGTCCATCATCAAAGAAAGAACTACAATCTAACGTAGCTGCTGAAGATACGATTGGTGGAGAATTGAAAGGGATTCCACGAAGATGGCTTTATAAATAGAGAGGACAGGTGAGAACTTTTCACTTCCCTATATTGAAATTGACTATCAAAAAGTCTAATGAGTTCGTGGAATAGTGGGAGTGAGGAGTCCCGAGAAGTACACTTTAATGGATAAGAGGCGTCATGATGGTAGAAGTGGGAAACTGTGAGCAAGTTGAGGGCACGTGGCAGCTAGAGTCGTAAACTAGCAGGATCTAAAAAGGATATAAAAGGTGGTGTTCAAGAGTCATGATGATTATAATGCCATCATAAGCGAAAGGAAAAATAGTCTCAAAAAATTCCAATGTTCTCCTCTGTGGAGTGATTCAGTCGAAAATGGCATTTTTTGGGGGGCATTTGTTAGCCTGTAAATTTGACAGGCTCATTTAATATGGTCGACGTTTGTTTGGCCTTTTTACTTTGCAGGAATCGAATAGCTTTCTCATTTCAATTGGAGAATCTCGACAAAGCTTTAAGTCTAAGGCGCATAATCAGAGTTTCGACGAAGTAAGGCTAAAAGAGCAATTTCGTGTCGGACACAAGCAAAAGGGTGGGAAAGCTCGATTTCAAGCAATGAGACGGTTTCCTTTTAGTGGAAAACGTGGGGCAAGTGGTTGTCCAAGATGGAAGAAGTGTTGATCATTCAGTTAGTTGTTCGCCATTTAGGTTTATTTAGTATAAATAGTAGTTTCCTAGACGGAAAAAGTGTGTCGCAAATCATATACATAATTCTACAACACACAAACTACCGACGTCTAGGGAAACGAGTTATACAGAATGTATGTAAACTGATTTGTAGACCACCCCTTTTATTTTAATGCATTGCATAACGGTCTTGAGATTTCTAGTTCGATCTTGCTTGTAATAATTAGAAGTAGCCCCATTTGCCAAAATCACAGGTAAACGGTGGTACCAATCACCAACAAGGTCGTCACCTCAAGATGCCAACAGAACATCATAATCACCTTCATTTTGAATACAGAGTATTCGATCACCTCAATTGGATATAAATATCCCACGACTTATGATGCATGAACATATGACACACTATGCACATGTTCAACAACAATTCACCATCATTTCACCTTCATGCATTCACCAACAATATCACCATCATTTGCATGTAATAATTCAACAACATAATTCATCATCATCATAATCAACATCCAAACATAAACATTTTTATCACCAATCATTCATCAAATAGTCATCACCAAAAACAAACACCTTCACATATTCATCAACATAAACATCGACACCTTTCATATACGCAAGCACCACAATTATCATCATCAACCTTTAGCATGTATAAATTCAACACATCAACAACCAACAACGTAATTATCATGCTATAATTCACCGACACAACCAACTACATGACACCATCATTAACATAGTCGTCAAAGTTAACATTTTCAAGGAAAATCACAATTAAGGAAATCAACCAAAACCAAGCAAAATATACAATTGCCTCAACAAAAACCATGCACTACTCACATAAGTTCATAGTAGCTTAGGCACATGAGTATCCTAGGCCAATTCCAAGAAATTAAAAAATCACGCCAAGTTCGTATCATTTTACGAAAACAATTATTTTGACATTTTAAAAACAAGACAACTTATTTCAAGTATGTAAACTTACAACTCAATCCTAATCGATCATATAATCATGAACCTAGGCCACTTACAAACTATCAAGTCTTAGTTCAATGTTTCATCAAAGTTCATTTGAGAAAATCCTAAGTTTCGTCTATTTCGGTGAAAATTCACACTTTCCGGTTAGCTCTAGGGAAATATGGAAACCAAATCATTTGCCTCCGCTATGCATATACAATAATCACATTTGTGTGCAGTTGCATGTACATGTGTGTCACATCAGACAATTGTGATTAAAACGTCAATTCGACAATTTTCGGCTCAAAACAAGGTTAACTCAACATAAATGAAAACCCCCAATTCATTGTCAAAAGAAACTAAGTTTGATCCAACATATAATAGGTTAAATAACCTTAAAAAGCTTAATTGAAATCCTAATACTCAAGTTATGAAGTTTGGAAACAAACCATAAGTTTTGGTTTGACTTAGAAACGGCTATGCTGAATTTTCGTAAAATTTTACCAAGACCTACTTGGAGTATTTTCATTATAACTCAAACTCTAAAAATCATTTTCACGTCAAACCAAAGCCATTGGGAATCTAAAAATTTTATCTAAAACTTTCATGTCTACACCAAAGACCAATTCAAAACAGAAATATGTGAAAAAGATGCAAGAACGCGAAACAAGGAATGTTGTCACTGAGTAACTCGCATTAAGCGAGTTTTTAGCTTTAAGCGAGTTTCTTCCAGAGAGAACTCGCCATAAGCGAGCTTCAAGCGAGTTTCCCCCTGCTCTTACGGGTTTTACACCATTTTTCACCCAAAAACCCCAATTTTGATTCCCCAACACCCAAATTCGTCCCCAAAGTTTGGCTATACGTTTATGTACTTAAAAAGGCAATCAAAACCATATCAAACTTGAAATCAAACACCATTCCAACACAAATCATCAATTCACTAATTTTTCACAAAAACTCTCAAAAACAACTCAATTCATACCACAACTCTATGATTATGAATACCCATGACATAAATCAACAACAACAACATCCCATGACAACAACAACATCATTTAACCATGAATTCATCAACAATTACAACCACAACATCATTTCACACCAATTTGAGCAAAAATCAACAAATTTTCATATAACCACAATTCAAACATGTAAACTAAACAACAACAACATGTTTAGCATCAATTTCACATACATAAACTTAGTATCAAAGTGGGTACACGGAATTCATCCTTTAAATCCACAAAAATCTCAATTCACAAAATAAGCACTTATGAAATTAAGGAGAAAAAGAGATTCTAGCTTAAATTATGAATGAACACTATCCCCCTTACCTCAATTGAGCAGAATATTAGCGTTGGCTTCACTTTTGCTCCTTGAATCTGTACCCTCTTCTTCCCCTCCAAGCTCTTATTTTCCCAAAACCCTTTTCTCCTTTTTCTAGCTCTTTCTCTCTCTACCTCTCTCAAAAGTTTGTAAAATGAGTGTAAAACCCTAATTTCTCTTAAGACTAGAGTTTATATAGTCTCAACACAAATGGACTCAACTCTCAATTATCTTAATGGGCTTAAAGCTCTCAATAGCTAATTCACAAAGTTTCTACTCACTTACGGATAAAAATAACGAATAGTTACCGACTCTTAATTAATTACTCTAACCGACTAGTAACTTGGTAAGAATATGATTCCCACCCAAAACACTAAAAATAATTCTCGTAACCAAAAGACTATTTTACCCTTGCTCACCAAAATGACTAAAATCCCCTCGAGTCCAAAATGACTAAAATACCCTCTATAAGCCAAACTCTACTAATCCCAGATAAAATACACACAAAGACAATTAATCACAAACAAGCACACACAAACACATATAAAAATTAATTAAAATTAACCTAATGAAAATCGGGTTATTACAATCAACTTTGCCACATCCAAAACAACTAGGCCATTTTCCTTTTTGCTATTCTCTCATTTTGTTTGTGATCTTCTAGGAGTTTTGTCTTTACGTCCTAGTCCATGCTTTTTAATGTAACGATTAAAGCGTTTCACCAAGAGCACCATATCTTCTTCATTTGGTGATTCTCCTCCGGAGTCACCTTCACTATTGTTAGATGAACTTGCCCTTGACGAAGAGGATTTGAACACAACCGGTTTCTTGTCTTTCAACTTGCTCTCATCCTCACTTGACTTGAACCGATTTATTTCATGCTCATGTTCATTTAGCTTTCCAAAGAGTGTGATCATGCTAAGAGTATTGAGATTTTGTGATTCCTTGATAGCGGTAACTTTGGGCAACCATTCCCGTGTCATACATCTCAAAATCTTATTAGTGCAATCTTGATTTGAAATTGTTTTACCAAGGTTTTGCAACTTGTTTACAATATGAGTAAATCTCATTTGCATGGAGGAGATGGTTTCACCATCTTCCATACGAAAAAAGCTCATATTCTTGAACAAGGGTATTAATTTATTATTGCTTAACATCATTGGTTCCTTCGTGAAGGATTTCCAATGCATCCCCCATATCTTTAGACGGAATGATACTCATTGACCCCAAGAGAGGAGATGAGAATATTGCGTGCCTTCAAATCGTATTGGACCTTCTTTTTGTCATCATCGCTCCAATTGGCTTTTGGCTTATCTTGTGCTACACCATTGGCAACAACTTGCGGTTGAAACCGCCCGTTGGCCACAGCGTCCCACACATCCATGTCCACCGATTGGATATGAACGCTCATACATTCCTTCCAATAGTCGTAATTTTCTCCGTCAAAAATAGGTGCTCTATTATACGCCCCCTTGGGCTCCTTATTAGCCATATGGATCAACCCTTCTAGTAGTTAGCCGTAAGAAAGGGACCAAGCTCTATGATACCACTTGTTGTTCTATATGGCTAATACGTTACCAAGCTAGAGGCGGGGTGAATAGCTTTTTGAAAAGTTTTTTCAGAATTTTAGTAAAATCGATTTTAACGAAATCAACTATTGGAATCGTGCACGAACAATCACAATAATGAACAAAAGAGCTAAAATATATGGAATAAGATTTAATCTTAGAATTGAGAGATTCACGATCCAAATCTTATTATACAATCAAACTCTTAATAATCCTTGAACAATATTCAAAACAATTGGACAATTTGAAATCAAACCTATATGATCAAAATACTATGCTATCAAATTAAAACACAATACAAGTGAAATTGAATAATTGAATAGATGTTGCAATCAATTGATCTAAGCAAAGTGTTTAAACCTAATTCAACGAATTAGACAATTTTTAATGAAAACTACTTAGATCAATACTAGCAATTAACCTAACAATTATTCAATTAATCAGATGCAATAGCAAATAGTAAAGAAGATAGGCAAGAGAGATAACACCGATATTTTTATAGTAGTTCGCTCTTTCGCGTCCTCTCTAGAGCTACGTCTACTCTTCTTGATGAAGTACACCTACACCAAGGTCATCCACTAAGTAACAAATGTTGATTACAATGTGTTTACAAGAGTTCCTTGAAATTAATCCTAATTCTTCAACCCCTATGCAAACACTCCCCCAAACTCCAAGTAACCCTTGAATTTGGTGGTCGTTGAATCTTCGGATCCTTGATTACCCATGCACCCCTTCGAACTCTTCACTAAATTCTTTGATGCTACGTCCGATAGATGAACCCCCTTCGACTTCAAGATCGGTTAGAAAGACCCCCAAGACTTTTGGAGGTGGAATGAGATTATTCACTTCTCTTTGAAGCCTTGATTAAGCCCAATAAATATTCTTGAGAGAACCAATTTAAAATCCCTACTAGAACCCTAGCAAATCAATGTGACTCAAGGTACAAAGTGATTCTAAGTAAAAGTGTTTAATCTTGAAGAATTTATATGCAATGAGTTTTTGAGACCTAGATAGAATAGTTGCAAACGATTCAATAAATTAGGAGTTATGAGGAGGAAACTATTTATAGAGAAGGGTGACAGGACTGAATTTTCGCACAAAAACAACATAGTGAACCGATTCACTAAATGAGTGAATCGATTCAGACATCAAAAAACAACCCAAAAATGCATGAAGGATGAAATGATTTAGTGTAGATGTGAATCGATTCAAGTGACCCCAGGATGAAGATTGATACGATTCAACCTTCTGTTGAATCGATTCAGTGTAAGTCAGAGAGTTTTGGTGTGACTATTCAAACTGAAACAAGTCAATTCATGTGTGAATCGATTCAACAAGATGTGAATTGATTCATCAGAAGTCAGAAACTTTGATGAGTCGATTCAGAAGGCACAAGATGACATATGAAACTTTTTCACAAGGATACAATTGAATCCTAACTCAAGACACACAGATGTTGGGTGCTTTAACATGCTAATCATAATGCGAACTAGAAACTATAGAACATCATCAAGAACATATAAAGTAAAACTTTCTATACTAGAGAACATCATCAAAAACCTATAAAGTAAAACTTGATAGGTTTCAGGTAAAACATCAAGCCAATCCCTCACCTTTCCAGTTAGAGAATAGCCAAAAAACCTGAGTCGTTTGTCTGATTCTGACACTCCAGTTGGGTTGATAGATTTCAAATGAGCATTGCAATCTTCTATCTCCTTACCTGAAAATGGGTTAGATTTCTAATTCATCATGACACTGTTCTTGATGTCAAACACCACTGGGTTTGATGGTTGGAAACCAAGTGATACTTCATCCAAGTTGTCAAGTCTCTCATAGTCTCCTAGGGTAATGCGGAGTTCGTCTCCCATTTCAGACTCGTCTGATGAATAGTCTTGAATTAGGATTCTTTCTTGTTGTTCTATCCTTACTCTTGCAAGTCGGGCCGCTCTCCGAAGTGCTCAATCTGTTTTGTCTATGTCTGCATCAAAGTGCAGAATACCTATTTTGGTATTACGCATAAAAAAAACTACACAATGTTTTTAGTAGGACATAGTCAATTGAAATAATATTTTTGGTGTTTTTGATTTTTTTGTTTATTCTTGAATTTTTGAAAACAAAAAAAAAATGACAAAAAATTAAATGACAGAAAAATAAAATGCGGAAAAATAAAGATAAATAAAAATAAGTAATTCAAATTGTTCAGTCGAAAATATAAACAATCCCCGACAATGGCGCCTGTAACACCCCGTTTTCTCAACAATGTAAATAATACATATAATCAGAGCATTCAACATTAAACGGAATGTCACACTACATTAAAATATAAATAGAGAAAAATTACTATTTATTAAAACAACTTTCTCAAAATTCAATTACATCGCAGCGGAAAATTAATTCATTATTCAACAACATTGGCACTACGGCCTCAACGTAAACAACTTTAATGAAATTCTAATTCAAATAGTTTCAACAACATAGTTCATGAATAATACGTAACAAATGGAAAACAATGCAAATATCCCCATCCCGTTACGTATCAGAGAGACCCTAAGACGACGCATGAGAGAGTCAACTCACAACAACAGCTAATCCTGGTTATCTGCACGTTACTCACGTAGAGGCAACATTCAAACAGAAGGGGCGAGATTCACATTCAATAATAATAAATATACAATTCATCAACGGAATTTAACAACGTAAACAACAACAACTAAACAACAGTAATACTTCACATAATTCTTCAATTATTTCTGCTTGACATTAAAACAACGACAACAACTCAACAACTCGACGACGACAACGACTACGCGACAATGCAATGACACAACAACAACTTGACTATGCAGTATGCATGTGGTACCAATAAACGTGTTAGAGCATAGGCTCTCAATTCAACGTGTAGAGCATAGGCTCTCAAATCAACGTGTAGAGCATGGGCTCTCAAATCAACGTGGTATGAATGATTAAACATTCAACAGGGCATAAGCCCCCAACTTTATATAAGTATGCATGGACTCAACAACATATTCAACAACAACGTACAACTTCAACGACATTGACGACAACAACGACAATGCCAACAACAACAACAACGACTTGCATATATAATAAGGCGTTAACATGACTTAATGCAACAACGGCAACAACTTCAACGTAATCATCACTTAGCAAAATATTCAACAACAATATATAAATATATCCACATAAGGTTATATATATAAATCATCCATCAACGATATTTTCACAATTAACAACATTATTATTTGCAAATAAACAATGATTTCATTCACACACTTATAATTACGAAACTCAAGTATTCATACCTTAATTAAACTCCTAATACTCAAGTTTTGAAGTTTAGAAGCAAACCATAAGTTTTGGGACGACTTGGAGATAGTTATGCTAAGTTTCCTTAAAATTTCTCCAAGACCTACTTGAAGTGTTTTCATCATAACTCAAAATTCACAAAACATTTTCAAGTCAAACCAAAGCCATTGGAAAGCTAACAAAATTATCTAAAACTTACACCAAAGGTTAATTCAAAACAGAAACGTGTGAAAAAGACGCAAGAACATGAAAAAGGGTATATTGTCACTGTGCAATTTCGCTAATGGCGAAAATTTGGCTATTAGCGAAATCGTCTCAGATAGCTTTCGCCAATAGCGAACTTCTAGCGAAATTTCCCCTGCTGTTACGATTTCTGCACCATTTTTCATCCAAAAACCCAAATTTCATCTACCCAAATCCCAAATTTGATAGGAAACATTACCTAGGATTATTCTACAACCTAAACATCAATTTGTACACTAATTCATTGGATTATCTACATGTTCTACAATCAAT
>Ga0228710_1008345_pt1 | contig 14883 bp, 5 predicted proteins | sample MedpolnodulmetaG_FD_177995 | JGI IMG/M metagenome (GOLD analysis project Ga0228710, IMG submission 177995) | Root nodule microbial communities from Medicago polymorpha collected in Santa Monica, California, United States - pink nodules | ecosystem: Host-associated > Plants > Roots > Nodule...
ATTTAATTTTTTTTTTTTTTTTTTATAGATATCTTCAATCAAAAGTAATCTTAGACATTGTTTGACATTAATTGCATATACATCTCTCAAGTTCTCATACTTGATTCTCGCCAAGTTGTAAATATTTATTTTGGATGACTTGATTAAATGTATGTGTAAAAAATTAATCTAAAGTTTTTACACCATCATAAAAATTACTCGAGATTTTTTAAGGGATAATCTAGCCACAGCTGCCCGGTTGGTGGTTGGACACTACAGAGTGTCTTTCTTGAGTTTTTTGGATTTATACAGTTGTCACAACAATTTACAGCCCATCTCTCTTGTTTCATTTTCTTTAATGTTCTCTTCCTTTCCCAGATTTTTTAATAGTTCTTTGAGTAAAATAATTGAGTTTACATATTACTTCATTTTTTGCATTCAATTAGTATATCGAGTTTCATCATTGATGTTTGTTCTTTGCAGAAGTTAAATCTTTTTATAATGAAATAGGGAATATGAAAGACAATGAATATAATGTAAATTATATAAATGGTTAACAAAACATGAATATTAAAGAGAAATGATATTTGTACATCCAATCTGTGACAACTTTTTAACAACTTTCTCTCTCATACTCACATTACTCTCTTATTCTCTCTCTTCTTTTTTCTCTCTCCATTGTTTTTAACCAATGAAATGAGAGAAAAAAGAAGTTGTCACCAAAAGTTGTATGAAATGGTTGTTCAAATATCACTACTCAACATTAAAATACCCATTAAAAAGTAACAAAAAAAAAAATACCCATTAAAATACAGTAATGCTATATACAACGAGTGCAACAATCACGAACAGATCAAGAATGAAAAACAACCAATGAAAAATAAGTGTTTTTGCAGGAATCATGGAAGATTGGAAGAAATAAATGAAAGTTAAAAAATTGTGGTTGACCACATGACACGTGACGGATTCAGGTGTTGGTCCTTCGTGAGAAATAGCTTGTTTTCTTTAAAGAGATAAGATCGTTAAAATTATGTGTCAAACTTTTTATCGACACCTAATCTCAACTATCAATGTAAGTTTAATCAAAAGCTCATAATTACTCATTTAAGGCCTCAAGAAATCGTCAATTCTTTTGGTGCAGGTGAATCTTGCTCTTTATTTCTTTTATGGTAAACCAGTCTATCTATATAATTATAGGAGAATGCTAATCCTTATAGGCAATGGTTAGCAAGACCCATAATTATAATATTCAGTGTTCAAAAAGATTGATTTCAAGCAAAAAAAACAAATATTATCATGACAATGGAGGTTTCTTTGTCGATATCAAAATGGATACTAAGAACTGATGTTAGTAAAAATCTATATTCATGGTAGAGTATTCGACACAAAGCTTGTCAAAAAGAGGATCAATGGTGCAATGAGCCAATGACTGACTTTCGATCGTACAAATGGATAAAATCAACACTTATTAGAAATAGATAGATAAAGTCAACACTTCTTCATTCAAAGTTTTCTTGATTAAGTTTTTAGAAATTTCCATCAAGTTAGTGCATGCTGGTTTTAATTTTTATTCTACATTGAGGAGGCTATAATGAGAGACACGGAATAATTGAGAAAGGTTGGAAAATATATGGTTAACGCATTTTCACACTACTACAATAATGACATTTAGTAACACTTAAAAGTTGTAACTAAATCAAGAAAAATGTTACTAATTAAATTTAGTAACACTCGAACAATTGTTAGGTAAAATCCGTGTTACTAAAGAGTTTTAGTTACGTTCTATATTATTATTTGCAACAATTTAAAAGTGTCGTAAATGTTACATTATTGTAACACTTTTTGTATCACTAGTAACAATAAAAAAAGTGTTACATTTATAATTTTTGAGAAGTTATAAAAAGTGTCGTAAAATTTTGGTATGTGGTGTCAACACATCATATCTCTTCTTTAAAATGTTGCTCAACTTTCGTTTTTCAAATTTACATGTCTAACGTCTTAACATATGCGTTGCCGGTATATAAAGGTATGATGAACTAACTATGAAGTTTTTGTTCTTGAACAAACTAATAAACAAAGCACACAATTACTCTGGGCCATAAATTAAAGCAATAATTCTTATTTCACTTCGATTGAAACTGTTTACTTATATTCATGAGATCAAACTACACAATAATTTCAAAATAAACTATTATAACTAAACTTTCACCGGTACCAACAAATTTCCTAGGCTATAATAAAGTATAGTCATGCATAAAGTCATCAAAGAAGCAATATAATGTAGTTAAAGACAATAGTTCTTGTTGACACTATCCTTCTTCTCAAAAGCCGTTTCTCGGTTATAGATGTGATCCGCCAAAATAACATTATCACCTTCAATATCCATGATGATACTAAACTCAACATGTCTTCGTAGGAATGCAAGTTAACCAACATCTCACCTTAAATAGATACAAGGTAGGATGCAGGTTGTACCTCACACAAAACATATCCATTCCTTTCAAAGTGTATTGAGAATCGAAGCAACATATAAATAGTTGTTAGTTCTAATTTGCCAGATCTCATATTTACCCTAAAAATGTCTTTGGAGCAAAATATATCATGATTCAACATTTGAAACTTTTCTCTAGTGTTCTATCCAATTTTATGCACAAGAGATTTCCGCACTTAGTTAAATGTGAGAATACCATAAGAACTCAAGAAAGAAGATCACAACTAAATCATGGAACAACTTGAAAATATATATGTTAAGAATGAACTCTGCCAAACTTGTAAAAGGCTCCATAAGCATGTATTTTCCTCTACACAGATGAAGGAGACATGGTTGCTCTCAACATGGTTGGCCGCGGTGGAGGAACTAATGTTGGCGGTGGAGGACCATTCGAATATATTTAATAGTATTATTTGGTATGAACCTTAATCAAAACTAAATAATATGCACTCGTTTAGTTATTCATAGGCATATGTTAAAAAAATACAAATGAGAGAGCATATTGTTCCAAATATGTATATCGAAAACTAAGTCACATATGAAGCACAAAATGGACCAAAGTAGAAAAAGCAAATGAGAAAGATGAAATCAAAAATAAGTTTTTAATGTCATCATCTCAAAAATAAGAAAACCTACTCTTTTAAGTTTTAATTTCCATTATGTTATGCCTATACAAAAAGCAGCTAGCCTTTTGCATTAGTTTAAAATTTAATTGCCTATGCAAATAACCAAGCACTGAATATATTCAATGCTTCTAAACTAATTATGCATGATGAAACACAAATTTTAATTTTTAGCAAATGACAAGGGGAAAGTGCACAGTATAGTTTTACCTCATTGTATACAAGAAAATTCAATAAGATATAGACCATAAGAGAAATAATGCACAAATGACATTGCTTTAGTTATTACCTTAGCTACATTATGTGTGTGTAGCAATCATCCTCTCTTTCTTTAGCTAAAAAGAAAATTAAAAGAAACAGGATGTGAACACAACTTTTCCTAAGAGAATCAACAATGTGCTAGTTCTTGTCTAGCATGGTACTAAGCAAGATGTTGGTTCTTGTCAAGTTGCAGAAGCATTGTTGTTGGACTCTACACGGTTGGCTCATTGTAATAGTTCAAATGATGTAATTCGTCAACCCAAATCGACGAAAACATTCTTCATATAGTGATAAAAAATGCTATTGATAGCATTCTTCTATCACTGAATATAGAATCCATACTTTCCATGGATCAAGTACAACAAATTTCATCGCTTTGAACTAATAATATCTATACAAAATATTAATTCATCTATTTCTCATAAGAGCTAGGTAAATTCCGAGATCTAGAGAAGGAGAACTTGCCTATGATTGTTTATGAGGATTTTGGTGTTTTTTGAGAGTTTCTTTGGATATTTCATGAAATGATAATAGAATTAATAAACACTTGATGATGAAAAGAAGAGGTGGGTTGAATGAAAGGAATGCAAGGGTTGCGACAAACCTAATTTATAGACAAAAAACATGAAACATATTTTAAAGAAACTTATAAGTTAATATTAAAGAAACTTATTTGATTTATAAGTTAAGATATTCACCAAAGGTCAAAAGTCTTTAACCATATTTTTATTACTTCACACGTTAAAGGGTACAAGATTTTTAATTGTTGTATAGCACAAAAATGGAAAAAAAGAGCAAAGGTAAATGAGAAAGATGAAATTAGATTAAGCTGAAGATGGAAACAACCATTGAAGAAAAGATTCTTTTGCATGTGTTCTTGTTGTTGTTGAGTAGTGATCGGTAGCAATAAGGATTCATGATAATCGTTAGCCTTTAGATATCAATTAATCGACGATGGAGAATGCAACTTGCAACTTGGTGGAGGAGGCACTTGGATCCAATGGATAAGTGATATGCATTTTGATAACATTGATTTTGAGTTTGACTCAAAATTAGCTGTGGATGCCTTCAACGATAATCAAGATGATGCTACAAAATTTAGACATGTCATATCTGCTTGTCCACGTGGTTTTGATTTTCAATTTAGAAACTCGCATATTGAGTTTAATCGGAGATAAGGAAATGACGTCTCTCGTGTCTTGGTAGTGGGAGCCATATTTTCAGGTAACTCTATTACTTATTTCAATGAACCAACATGTATAACTTGCTTCTAATTAATGAAGTGTTATAAGCATTTTTCCCTAAAAAAAAGGTGCTCTTCATTCTCATAATAATTCTTGTTACATTTTATTTTATTTTATACGAATTAAAGAAAACTATTTTTGTGTTAACCCTTCGATTCTTAGAGAAAGGGGTTCTGGAAATCTGAAGTTCGACCTAGAAGTAAATAAAATCCGGTAAATATTTAAAAAATGGAAATTATATTAATATAAAAAACATTTCCTTCTCTCAGCACAACTCTTTGTTCTTTGACCTCTCTCTATAATTAAAAAATGACTGTCACACTGGTGCTTACGCTCGAAAGAGCTTGTATGCTTGCTGCTTGTTCAGAGAGCTGTTGACACTTAGATTTTGTGACCGTGTTGGCGGTCAATCCATTCACCATTTTTAAAACCTAACTGTTTTTTGCAGATCTTCACTCTTCATTTTTTTTGGTAACCTTATTTCGCGTCTGTATATGGGTTTGTTGGGTTGCGCATGTGACTAGTGAATTTTTGTTAGAATATGTTAAGACATGTCATTTGGTAGGGTTTATCTTAATGTATTCTCATTTGGGTTGTACCTAGACCAGGTTTTATGCCCCCCAATCTTTGTATATTCCTTTTAATTTATTTTAATTTTCATTTTGCCTAAAAAACAATGATTTTGTCAAATTATGCTAATTAAATATTTATGCATTCACCACTATTATTCTAATTATCTATTTGTGTAATCCAATTATCCTAATTTCGTTGGAACCATTTTTATATAAGATCATGCTAACAAGTGTCATAAAGATATTGGTTAAGGAATGCATTAAGGAAAATATCATTTGAAAATGCAAGTCAAATACACAATTATTAATGCAAAAGTCACTTTTTTGACTACATAAACAATGTCGTAAGGACACTTGTTACCATTTTTATTTTGATTAAAGTTTCGGTCGATTCGAAATTGAATGAGTATACAATTATCACTCATTATAAAAGGTTGACTAAAAAAGTCAATCATAACGAACAATGGGTCAAGCCAAAGAGGATAGGCACTCACAACGCAACGAACCAAAATTTGAATTCTAAGTGAAAGAGAACCTTTTATTTAGAGTCTGACACATCTCCAAAAAGGGCACTAATCCAATAAAACATCTTATTTAAAATTTAAGATGTGTCGGACTCTAAATACAAGTTATTATAGATCAAAGGGGTAAATTTAAATCCAATATATGCACGGGTCTGAGTTTGAACTTCGGACACCTATTTTATTCACTTTTAAAAGGTGAATTTCAGTCATTGTTAGGAGATACTTCAAGGGAGTTAATCTATAAGGTTGCACGTGAGGGATACATTTAGTTTTTGAAAAAAGCTCACAATCTTGGCAAAATACAAAGGGAAAATATTTTTTTTGGATTATACGGCCAACCATCTAAACTTAACTTTAGCAATCCATCGATCGTTCAAGGGCACCAATCCAATAGAACATCTCATTAAAAATTCAAAGATATTTTTTTACGTACAAAAGGCTTCACCGGATAGAGATACTTCTTTACTGTCTCATAATGTACATGTAATGACTAAATTACATTTATCCATGAAAATTCTCATGATTCACAAGTTATGAATCCTACATTAATTCAATCCTCCATTTCAATTTGTACATGTTCATGGTTTAGATTAGATTTGGAATGAGAAATTGAATTAAGCCTTATAAAAACTTCATAAACAAGAAGAGAAAAAGAGAATACATTGTGTAATTACCAAAGAAAAGGGCATGGATGAATTTATTAACCATACATAACAAAAATTACAAAAATATTGCATAATCCAATTAAAATCCATATCAACATATATAAAAATTAAAGTGAGTAATCAATGTACATAAGAATATGAATCATAACTTAGGGCATGGTTGATATCTTAACTTATGCTTGAGTAGTACACTTGAGTAGTAGCAATTATTTTTCTAATTTATTTTAATTTATAAGCTAAGATATTCACCAAAGGTCAAAAAACTTTATCCATCTTTTGTCTTACTTCACACGCGAAAGAGCGTGCAACCGTTGGATTTAATGGTTGAATCATAAAAATGGAAAATGTGAAAAAGTAAAGGTTCATGCTAACTTGTGCCCTTAGGGTGTGTTTGTTTTAAGTTTATCAAATTTATTTTTAGGAATAACATTTCTTAGAATATAAAGATGAGAATTTTATTCCAATGTATTTAGGAAAAATATATTTGGTTAACTTTATAATATTTTTAGGAACCATAAAAATAGGGATTATAATAGGTAACTATTTAAGAATTTATTTTCATCTCCATGGGAACTTTATTCTCATCCTTTTCCTTGGAAATTTTTTTCTATTCCCAGGAACATTTTATACCCGGGAATAAAATTTAGTAAACTTGTAATAAACATAGGCACATATATTCATATCCTTTTATTCCAGGGAATCAACAAATATAACTTGAAACAAACACACCTTAGGGTACATGTTAAACAACCCAAAAGTAGAAATTTTTTCTTAAATTTTGTGCATTGGATTAATCAAAAGTAAAAAATTAAATTTAAATACATTTTACAACATAAAATTTCTACTTTTGACTCATTAACTTGTGCCTAAAGAGCACAAGTTAGCATTTCCCAAAAGTAAATTAGGAAATGAAGTTGGACTAAGGAAAACAACCATTGAATAAAAGATTCTTTAGCATGTTTTGTTGTGTTGTGGTGATTGGTAGCCTTTGAATGCGCATTTATCTATGGTGAAGAATCAAGCTATTAATAGGAATAGTCAAACTATTACCAGTTTTTGCTTTCTTTCTTTCCTATTTGGGAGTATTTTAGAGCAAAATCTGTAATTGAAGAAATGTGAAATGGAAGTTAGGCAAAACTTTTAAATTGGTATGATTTGGATGATATAATTCGAAGAGGGGAAAAATTTAAAAATAAGAAAGCGCACAAGAAGCAAGTACAATGCTATGAGAAAATCTCTATCATTAAATATAAAAAAAGTTTTATTCTATACCAAACAAGGATACCACTGATCGACCTCTTGTTAAACATTTCTTTTATAAATGTGACACTCAATGTGAAATTAAGAGTGAAAGTGAGAAAAATACAAGAGGGGGTTGAATTGTGTTGACTTTTTTTTATTTTTTTTAAGTGGTCATAAAAAATCGTTCAGAGTCTGATCATAATCGTAGTTCAATCAGAGTCTGAAACAAAGTATACAGCGAAAACAAAGTAGAGAGAGAGAGAGAGAGAGAGAGAGAGAGAGAGAGAGAGAGAGAGAGAGAGAGAGAGAGAGAGGAGACGACACAAGAAAATTAAATTGGTTCACCTCACGATTTGAGGTTGGTCTAGTCCCCTTGCACTTCTAATAAATTTTTCACTATAATCACACAAGATTACAATTTATCATTTAAGAAAGAGATTGCTAGTTTATGTTTTTAATATGGTTTTTTAGGGGATCAATATAATATGAGAAATGTTAAGTAAACATATAATTTTTGACACAAATATAACACCATGGGCAAAATAGTAATTTTGCTGTGAACTTGAAGGGTAATTTGGTAATTCCCCTTCTTCTTCCCCTTTGCCTTTCTCTTTCTTTTCCCGAAACCCTCTTCCTCTCTTGCAGTCACCCAGCATTTTCACCACCACCACTAGAAAGGTGCGGTCAGTCACAACCACCGCCGTCCTCACCGCACTCTCTATCCTGACCACCACCGTCCTTGTCAGCCACAACCATCACCGTCAGTTCGTCTTTGCCATTGCGCCCTCCATCCTTGTCACTACCATCATCCTCGCCACCACATTATTACGTCGTCGTCGACCTCCAACCCCTTCAGATCTGAACACGCCTATTTCAGCACCCTCTCTGTCATCTATAATTACAACCATCCTTCAAGATCTGATCTCAATCTGTCATTAGCTCCTCTTGTAGAGAAATAGATCGGAGAGAACGACAGTGGTAGATGGTGGTCACCGTTGGGCGGTGGCCGGAGATTTGAGAGGGTAGAGAGAGTGTAACTGTGGAGGTCCCTGAAGTTTACAATGCTCATGTATACTGTGCACCAACCATTTGTGCTAGATTCTAGTTCTACGACTTTGATCTTTTGTTAATATCCAGTTGCACTAGAAAAATGGTTGGTTGAATCTAGGACTGAAAATTAGCCTAGTCGAACTTGACATATCTTGATTTGATAAGAATTGTTCAACTTAAAACTCAACTTGATTTATGTTTGTGAACGACTCGGTTCATTGTTGCTCAAATCGCATAATTTTAAAGTCATTTTTTTAGATCATTGACCTTTAAAATTAATAATTCCATGGTACTTTTGTAGATATAGTAATTATAGACATGTTGCTCAAAAAAATAATTATAGACATGAGAATCACCAAAATAAACTAACACTCTCAATCATCTCAATACAAATTAATAATACCATATATAGTTATGCTGAGACCATTGCAACCAACATTCCACCTTGAATAACACCAAGGTAGGACACATACACCATATTTGCGGTGCTTTTAAGGTCTGCTAAGTATTGTACCACCATACATATGGTTTAGAGTGATAAATTTATTTCGGTAGATCTCATGTTTATGTTGAAAATTCCATTAGAGTAAAATATCACAATTTGATAAATTTGAGAACTCGAAAGAAATCGAATGAGAGAGCTAAAGACAATAAAGAATAGTTTAACTAAATCATGGAACAACTTGAAAAGATAGATTTTTTAAAGAAGGAACTCCCCAAAACTCGTAAAGGGCTCGATTGGCGTGTATTTTTCTCTACACAGGCTTTAGCTGAAGGAGTTATTCACATATACCTTGTCAATAAAAACATTTAATTAAAAATATGTTAATTCAAATTTAAAACAAAATTGAAACAAGAGTATCCAAATATTTAACCAAGAATGGTACGGAAAAAAAATAGTTAAATAAGTTTTTGATCCGTATAAATATATCAGAATTTTATTTTAATTTTTAAAAGGTTTCCTGCATGCAAGTTTGGAACCTTATAAAATGTTCTTTAGAAGAAAAAAAAAAGATTTTTTTACATGAAATGCGTTAAATATGAAATTTTTTAACATTCAAAAGTTCAAGATAAAAGCAATAAAGATATAGACCTAGAAATTTTATTTTGAGCTCATTTCTTACAGATTATTTTATTATAATATTTCAAACATGTGTCGAAAAAATCACTCAAAAATTTAACATTTAAGGATATTTAAAAAAATTGAATTTAACATGAAACAAAACTCCATGCTGCAATTTTTTATAGGAACAAAAACTTATTTTTCTTATGAGGACTAAAAAAAAATTTGATATTTTTATAAGGATTAAAAACTTATTTAGCCAGAAAAAAAAAAGAGTTATACACCTCAAAGCAATTCAAATATATTTAATATTCACCTCTGTCTTAACTAAATAATATGTAGTCATTTAGTTAAAAGAAATAAAGTATTATATTAAAATGAAAAAGTTATATAAAAATGAGGGAGAGAATATTGTTCAAAATATGTCTTTATGTGAAACAAAACCTTGTCACATATGAAATACATAATTTCACTAAAAATGCATCTACAGGAAGAGAAAGGAGATTATGAGAAAAATTTAAGCTTATAGCTTCAATTTAAAAACTATGGTCCTTAGTGCAGTGTTAGTTAATAAAAAAGTTCCCCTTCTACAATTTAAAAAGTAAAACAAAACAAGAATAAATTAAAAACACAGCACCCTATAATATGCATCAGAAGTTGGCAAAATAGTATGAAACTTCACCCAATTTACTAAGGTAACTTTTTTTAAGGAAGAAACTTTTGTTTTAGACAGTTGTTCCAAGCATGAGTTTTATGGTACGTTTGCTTGTCTCGTGTTTCGATGTCATTCTAACGTGAAAATATAGAAGCCACAAATTGTGGCATCAGACTAAACGTGCGTTTAATGGAACTTATATATTCAGTGCTTCTAAACTAATCCTGCCCCCAATTGCATTAACTTATATCTACGAACTTTAATTTTAATCTTTAGCAACCTTAGAATGAGGAACCACAAATTATTGCAGTTTTTACGTAGTTACCCAATCTGTCTCAAATTATATGACGTATTGATCATTTTACATAAATTAAGAAGTATAACTAATATTGTATGAGAAAGAGAAATTATGAATCGTTTTACAAAATTATGTATCATTTTATATCTGAAAAACTGAAGATAATTTTTAGCAAATGACAAAGGGAAAGTGCATGCGTAGTATAATAACTCAAATGAAAGTGTTTTACCACATTATTGTCCATGTCCATCATTCCTTTTCCATCAACTAAACAAACATAGAAAAGCTTCAGAAATTTTAAATCAAAACAAAATATGATCACTTGTATACAAGAAAATTCCAAAAGATTGCATACGAGGAATAATGCACAAATGTCTTTGCAGATTTTACTTAGCTACATTATGTTTCTGGCATTAATTAATCATTTTACTGGAAAGATATAGAAATAACAAGAAGTCTTAAATAAAGAGAATTAACAAGAAGTCTTAAATAAAGAGAATTAACAAGATATATGTTTGCTGGTGTGTGACGATTTACGATGTGCTAGTTCTTGTTTAGTTGCAAAAGCATTTTTTGTTGGAATGTTGCGAGTTAGGTTGTTGTAATAGTTCAAATGATGTAATTCATCCAACAAGTCCCACGGAAATTGTCTACATTTAGAGATAAAAAATTCTATGAATAACATTTTTCTATCTCCAAAATATAGACTTTATCCCTTCCGTGAAGCTTTTGGACGAATTTCATTGCATTGAACTAATATAATAGAGAAGAAGAACTTGAGTAAGAGTGTTTACTAGCATTTGGATGTTTTTTGAGAGTGTTTCTTATGATATTTCAATAACATAATAGTTACTAGAGAGAGTGTTTGGCAGTGAGGATGAACAAGGGGAGAAAGAACAACAAAGAAGAGAGGAGGAATGGATGAATGAATGGAAAGTGAGAGCTGTAATTGACTCAATTTGTAGACAAGAAACATCTTTTAAAAAACTTATAAATTAATTATTAAAGAAACTTATTTTATTTTAGAAAAGGTCAAAAAACTCTATGCATATTTTTTCTTACTTCACACGCCAAAGAGGGTACAGCCGTTGGATTTAATGGCTGAATCACAAAAATGTAAAAGGTGATAAAGTAAATGAGAAAAATGAAATTGTACTAAGTTGAAGATGGAAAATAACCGTTAAAGAAAATATTCTTAGGCACAATTTGTTGTTTTATTGAGTTCAACGGTGATTGTGTACAATAACTTAGTTCTATTTTAGCTAGATCATGAACAATAACCTTAGCTAGACCATATGATTGTTTCCTAAAGCTTAACTTAATTCACAATGTTTATATCGAATTGAGTGTGTGAGTTTTAAGGTGTTGTTAGTAACTCTGTTTCACATAGCAGTGTAGAATCAAACACACACATACCCCACAAATAAATACACATATCAATCCAACACATAACACAAACTCAGGCCACCTCACACACACACCATTTCACTTAGTCTCTCACACACTCTTGCTAACACAAATCAATATTCATGGATAATTTACATATCTCTTTAAATTTAAATTGATATTCATGGATATGCTATTATGACATTTTATGATGATATCTCTTTTTGCTAGTATCTATGATAATGTGTTTCTCTTTTTATTTATTTATTATAGATAATTTATATATCTTAATATTAAATCTAATAATCTAACACAATCAAATTCAAATGTAATTGAATGAGTTCTTCATTTTAAGAGTGAAAGTTATAGCATTTCATTAACTATAATTTTTTGTTTGTCAAATACATGTTAAAATTTCAATAAAAAAAATACAAAAGAGTGAATAAAAAATTTTGTCCTTAAATTTGGACAAATTGATCAATTTCATGCTCAGATTAATTGATCAATTTTATAAAATTCAGGGATGTTCTAGCAATTTTCGATTAATCGGAGGATGCAATTAATCGATTTGTGTAAATTCAATGACGAAAAAGCCTATTCACTCGTTAAAACAGGCTAAAGATATGGTTCTACTGGCTAAAGCATAGAGTTTAAAATAAAATACAAGAGTTGTCTACAATCCATCAAAGTTGCACGAAACTAAGACATTATTTTTGAAGGGATAAAAACTATCTTCTGTCTGTTTTAGATTAAGTTTAAAATAAAATATGAGTATACTAACAAGTGCACTAAAAACATTGTTTAAATAATCAAGTATACATTTTGTAAATAATTACATGAAATTAAGAGATCAAACCCTACAATGTTTTTATTTTTTAGATACAAAATCTCTAAAGCATTTTCTATATAAAAGTTATTACTTTTGGTTGTTTAAACAATGGTTCAAAGACACTAATTAGCATTTTCTATAAAACTAGACCTACATCCGTGCGACGCATGGGTTGTGTACGATGTAATACCTAATACTATGTCGTGATTCACTATTCATGAAAATATTAATGTTGTTGTTCATATTGAGCTTATAGTCTGTGAGAAACAGAAACAACAAAAAAACATTTAAAATCTAAAAGTAGATACGAATTATTACACATTTCTAAAATTTTCTCTGTAAACCACATTTCATGTAACAATATCATTTTCACTATCTTCATTGGTTATCAATATCTTCAAACATTTTCTTGAGGCCACTCTTGAAATTGCAACATATAATTGACAATATGAGAATATTGGTATCAGAAGATATACTCCGACATGTTTAAGTGATTTTCACTGACTTGTATTAATGGTCATTGCAACCTTGATTCCTATTGAAAACTCTTCCTTGACATCTCAGTTTTGTTCCCCTCTCTTCCAGATATCACTTTATCATGATTCAGTTTCTCTCTCTGATTTATTTTTCTTCCCCCCTTTTTTTCTGCTTCTTCTTTATCTTTCTTTCTCCATCCCATTTCTTGACCAATTGTTTTTCTCCTACTCGTCATCCTTTATTTTCCATTTCTACACATATCCTAAAATTATCCTAATAATATTTTAGGATAATTTTTGTATTTCATTGGTTTGTTTTTAATCCATCTTTCTCTTCAAATTTTAGTTTCTACCTGCAAATTAGAGGCCCATTATGATCTATAAAATATTTTGTTAGTGGGATAATCAGATATATGCATAAATGGGATAATTGAGCTCACTGTGCATTAATATCATATGTCCTTGGTAAAATTAAGTCACTTTTGGTATAAAAAAAATATCTACTAAAATTCTTGTGCATTGAAATTAGAAGACTAAATGAATTGAATGTTAAATTGATTGGAAGTGGAATAGATATTAAAAAAGAAATTAACCTCTACCGGGTTTTGTAGAGCTTCATATATATATATATATATTTGAAATAGACTGTATTATTATTTTTATGGTTATATTCAGTATTATTTTATTTTTTTGAAGAAGCTAAAATGAAATATATTACTGCAGCCTGAAAATTTCAGCACAAGTAGTGCAAAAACCCCAGCTGAAAGAGTATCAAATTACAACCTCATAACAAAGGGTAACAAAATAACAAGATCAAATGACAAAACCCCCATTACAGATAAATACCCAGACAAGGTAAAGGGTTCAACCACCACAAATCATAGGAAAAGGCAAAGTTAGGACGGTTCGCTTTCAGCCACCAGTATGATTGAAGTTTAATTTTATCTAGTAATTGATGTAATGGGACCTCTTTTTGATGAAAGACCCAAGCGTTTCTTTCTATCCAAATTACCCACACACAAGAAAGCCATATGAGATTAAAAGTTGAGCGGTTGCGTTTGAAAAACCCGCCTAAGGTGCCAAATTGATACAAATGATCTGACACATGTTCAGGAAACACTATGTGGTACCTGAGCCAGTGAGAAATACCATACCACAGTTTACCAAAAAAATCACAAGAGAAGAACAAGTGTTTTGCGTCTTCCATCATGCCACATCCACCCACACAAAGCTGAGCATTTGGTTGTAAAATTTGTCTTTTAACTAAATTGTCTGTTGTTGGTAACCTATTATGCATCAGACGCCAAGCAAAAAGACTGAATTTTAAAGGCACTTCCTTATTCCAAATTTCAGTTATGTGATCAGCTGCCAAGTTGTTATTTGTTGATGACAACAAGTGGTTATAAGCACTTGTGACATTATATTTGTTGGATGCATGTAAATGCCAAATCCACCTGTCAGAATGAGTAGGCTGCAAAATAATATTAGTTAAAAAATCACAACACTCCCGCACTTTCTCCTCCTC
>Ga0228710_1008351_pt1 | contig 14870 bp, 7 predicted proteins | sample MedpolnodulmetaG_FD_177995 | JGI IMG/M metagenome (GOLD analysis project Ga0228710, IMG submission 177995) | Root nodule microbial communities from Medicago polymorpha collected in Santa Monica, California, United States - pink nodules | ecosystem: Host-associated > Plants > Roots > Nodule...
ATGAGATCTTCATATTTTTGGCATGAATCCTTGCACAATATATTTTGTATGAGATCTTCATATTTTTGGCACGAATCAACTCCAATTCTCCTTTCTTTTGCTCCAAGACTAAATCTTTTGAATATTTGTTCCTGAAATATAATAACTTGCAATTGAAGTAAAATAGTTCTAGAAGGAAATAAAAACATATTAAATCTAATTAAAATAAACTTAAATATTAAATAAAAGACACTAATTTAATGACTAATTATTGACTCATCAGTTATGCTGCGAGATCCTAACAACAACGAGTTTTAGTTCGTTCCTATGACAGACTAACTTTGCATATCATTATTATTATGTTGTTTTTGTATACTATTACTTTTGATTCAGACGTAAAGCACTTGCTTTGTTGGTATTCTAATGTATGTCCAAGACTTATTCATTGTTCATTGTCAGACATTATAACAGACCCGTGCGATAGCATGAGTCAAAAGTCTAGTTAAATTTAATAATTAACAATAATATTGTGTACGTCCTCTAGTATAAATTAGAACGTGCTCCTTAAAATACCTATTCATACACTTACTCAAGGGATGCAACTTGTGCTTTTCTCATTGGAGAATTATTTTCACAATAAAACAAGATGTGGGTATATCAAGAACACTTAAAACAAGAATTCACTTTCATGTATAAGAAACAACCATTTTTAGAGAAGACAACAAAATATTTATGTCATAATTTATAATAAAAAAAAGCCGCTAAAGCATGCCCTTCGCAATAAAACATAACAAAAGAATCAAAGTTCAAGGGAGTTTGGAAACACTACGGCTCACCCACTCCGAACTTCCTAGCAATGAACGTAATGATACAACCCACCACTATCTCGGCTCTATTGTCAGACTTTGCACCTATAGAAGCAAGATAATCAAGCAAGTAATAACAAGTATTCACAGGGTTGTTACTAAGCATTGCCCAAAGCATAAAGAGTTCATTCGTCCTAGTGGTTCCTACCTCTTTCCTACCCCAAATTGTACAAGACATTACCCTTTGGAAGTACCTAAGCACAGGGTTGTGAATGTTACTAGCCTTATTGGAACGGGAATTGTATTGTGTTAGACCGGTAATACGTGTCCAAAAGGCAGCGGGGTTATAGGCTTCCGGCTTGAGATCATGATTCCAAGAGTCATGGATGAACCCCGCATTTGCGAAGCCCATCTCGAAGCAAAAGTTTTCAAGAGACATCTCGTAATCAATGTTGATAAGCCGGAAGGAGACTCTATGATTGGGGTTATCAAAGTTCAACCTATCCTTCGTAAAAGCAATAGAGCTTAAGAATTCATAAGTGAAGTTTTCAAACCCCTTCATAGGTCGTAACATTTCAACCCATCCTAAATTACTCAACAACCTATAAGCATTGTCTCTAATCCCTAGCTTGTTCATAGAATAAGAATCCGGATACCTACTAAGATGCAAGGGTTTAGAGAGAAGAGATTTATACCTACTTCGTTGTTCCGGAGTGTTAAATTCAATGTTGTGGTTCCCCGATGTTGCTTGTCTTTTTTAGGGGGGTCCTCCGGAAGAACTTGCCGGCTCCTTTCCCATTCTTCTAGAAGCCATGTTTGCCTTGACCTTGGTTTGACTTGGTGGGGGTTGTGGTGAAGGTTAGGTTTTGTGAAGGTTTTGGGTGGAAAAGGTTGGTTTAGTTATGAGGTTGATGTTTAAGTAAGGTTTATAGGGTTAATGGTGTAGGTTGGTGAGGAATTTTTGGTGTTTGGATTAGGTTAATGGGGTCTAGGAATTTGGATGAATTTTGTTTTGGGTGGATGAAAGTTGTTTTTGATTGGTGAATTATGTTTGGAGTTGTTTTGGTGAAGAAATTTTGTGGTTTGGTGGAGATTTGAGGGAGATATGAAGGTTTGAAAGTTTGTGGTAATGGAGGTTTTAGAGATTGGTTTGAGAGATGAAAGATGTTGGTATTGAAGAATGAGGGAAGAAGAAGGGAAAAAATAGGTATATGAAGACTAGAGGTCGGGCACGGCCGTGCCACTACAGGCACGGGCCGTGCCAAGCTTCGGGTGTTTTGGGCTTGTGCAAGGCATTAGGTGGCACGGCCGTGCCACTGCAGGCACGGGCCGTGCCAATGCAGGCACGGGCCGTGCCAATGCAGGCACGGGCCGTGCCAAGCTTCTGGTATCTCAGGCTCAAAATTTTTTTTCTTCGTTTTCTTGAATCTTGCTCGGACAATTTCCTACAAAACAACTTAAAACAAACAAAAACAAACAAAAAGTGATTAAATGTGTGGGTTGCCTCCCACGAAGCGCTTGTTTAGAGTCATTAGCTTGACGGTTAGAAAGCGTCCTTAGAAAGGATCAAAGAGATCATATTGTGTAGATGACGCTAGGAAGCGTTCTTTCACATCATTATTTTTAATCATGAATAAAGAATAAAGAGTATGACCTTTCATAACATTCTCGAACTCAAATCCTACCATTTCATCACTCACTTGAAAAACGATCCTTCCATTCTTAACATCGACAATAGCTCCCGCAATAGCGAGGAAAGGTCTCCCTAGAATTATGGGGACATCCTGGTCTTCCGGAATGTCTACAACAACAAAATCAGCTGGGATGTATATCCCTTGTATCTTAATGGGGATGTCCTCAACAAATCCAACAATTTGGATTGTAGAACGGTCAGCTAACTTCAAGATCATCTCTGAAGGTTTCAATTCTCCTATCCCAATCCTCTTAAAGAGGGACAAAGGCAACAAGTTAACACTAGCTCCTAGGTCGCACAATGCTTTATCAATGGTCTCGCTCCCAATCACACAAGGGATGGCAAAACTACCTGGGTCTCTAAGCTTAGGAGGCGACTTCTTTATGATTGCACTACTTTCCCGAGTTAAAGCGATTGTCTCATTATGCTCTATAGTCTTTTTCTTTGAAAAAATTTCCTTTAAAAACTTAGCATATAGAGGCATTCGAGACAAAGCTTCCGCAAAGGGAATATTAATGCAAATATTTTTAAGTATATTGACGAATTTATTGAATTGTGCCTCCAAGTTAGGTTTAGCAAGACTCAATGAAAAGGGGACTTTGGGTTTATCAAGTGGTTTCTCACCCTCTATCGCGACATTCTCACTTAAAAGCTTAACACTCCCTCCCTTAATGTCCTTAGCCTTAGCACTGGTTTCTTCTAGCTTACTACCCCTAAAAGAAATAGCGTTAACATGAGCTTTGGGGTTGGCTTCGGTTTGACCAGGAAAGACTCCCGGTGTTTGAGAGGAGGCGGCCACTTGTTGGGCCACTTGGGAGATTTGGGTCTCAAGCATTTTAGTGTGGGTGGCGATAGTATTGAGTTTGGAGAGAGAATCATTCAGAAATCCAGTTTGGGTTTTGAGCTCTTGGAGCTGTTTAGCTTGATTCATGACATAGTTTTCCATTAAAATCTCCAAACTTGATTTCTGACCGACTCTCTGGTTATTTACGTAGCCGGATGGTGCTGTTTGTCCGAAGGAATTTTGAGGCTTTTTGAAAAAGTTTTGGTTCTGCCTCATTCCTTGGGCGTATTGAGCATAGTTTACTTGCTCAATACCGTTAATAGCACTACCCAGCTGGCAATCAACACCTATAAGACCAGATATACCACATATTTCACAAGGGGGACACAGGAGCATTTGTGACTGCACTAACATTCATCTTTTCAAACTTTAGGGTTAGAGCATCAACTTTAGCAGCAAGATGATCAAATTTAGAGACTTCGTGTATACCTGCCTCTTTTTTAGAGGGTGAAGAAGCAGTGATGGTTGTCTCATTGCTCCACTGATAGTGGTTTTGAGCCATGTCCTCTATTAAAGCGTATGCCTCCGTATAGTTTTTGTTCATCAAAGAGCCACCTGCAGCTGCATCAATAGTCATTTTAGTGGTATAAGACAAGCCATTATAAAAAGTGTGGACTATAAGCCACTTCTCTAAACCATTGTGGGGACAAAGTCTAAGCATTTCCTTGAAATGCTCTCACGCATCATAGAGAGATTCCCCATCTTTTTAATTGAACCGTGTGATTTGGTCCCTTAGTTTAACAGTTTTAGAGGGGGGAAAGAATCGGGCAATGAATGCTTGCCTCATTTGATCCCATGAGTTAATGGAACCAACTTCCAATGAATGGAACCAAGCACTAGCTCTATCGCTTAAGGAGAAAGGAAAGAGATGTAGCCTTACGGCTTCTTGATTCGCTTTCAAGGTTTCGCTGAGTCTTAAAAAAGTTGAGATATGCAGATTTGGATCCTCAGCGGGTGATCCAGAAAACTGATTTTGCTGCACCAAGTTAAGTAGTGCAGGCTTAATCTCAAAGTTTTTACCCTCAACCGTTGGGTACACAATAATAGCTTGTGGCTCTTCCGTAGAAGGTGTTGCATACTCTTTGAGAGTGCGTTCAGCCATAGCGATATTATTTCGTGCTACTCTATTTCTTTTCTGTAGAAATCTTTCGATCTCAGAAACGAATTCACCAAGACTTTTAGATCTTCGCATAAAAGAGCAAGAACCCAAGAAGTTAATGGTAAAAAGAAAAAAAAGTAGTAGAAGAAAAAAGAAAAATTCTAATCACTAAGAAAAAGTTAATCAAATTAGTTAACTCCCCGGCAGCGGCGCCAAAAACTTGATGAGCAAAACCGCAAGTGTACGGTTTTACCGAAGTAGTAAAAATAGAGTATCGTTCCAACGAGGAGTTGTTCAATTTGATTTACTTTTAAGAGATGATTAGAATAAAGTTTGATTGTAGAGGTTTAGTTTTTAAGGTTAAAAACAATAATAATAAAAAGCGTCTTGGGATTATTGGTTCATCGTAGTGACGAATCCTTCACAAACAAACCCTAAACCATGACTTTATATTCGACCTACTTTCTAAAGACAAGTTTCTCTTTAGCGTATCAAAGCCTCTCTCGAGGTGCAGTGAGAGTGTTCCTCTAGCAACCACGCCTATTCTCATGGTTGATTGCTATTAGAATCCTTCAAGAACGAAACTTTATATGTCTCAAGGTTTGCTAGACTATTCTCATGTTTCGCAACCCTTGTCTAAATTCACTTGTTCCAATATCAAAGCTCCGCTTTCGCATTATGGATTGATATTTGAGATGATGAATTAACAAATATTAACCCTCTGATTTCGCATTATGAGTTTGACATTTTTTAATTCATTATAAAAACGGTGAATTAGATTAGAAAGTAGATTTATATAAAATTAGGGTTTATGGCTTGGTTTGATTAGGATTACGTCATTAGACTTATCCAACAATCCCAAGACAAGAAAGGTCTACTCACTCATGATCATCGTAGCCATAGAAGAGGAGAAGAAGAACATAAAATAAATAACAAGAAAGTAATAGAAGAACTTTTATTAAGAAAGACAATTGTCACTATTGAATTCGAAGAACAAAAGATGATTTTACATACTAGAGGGCTGCTCTATTTATAGTCTAACATTGACTTGAGCCCCAAGAATTAAATCACTAAATTATTGCACGAGAAACCATGGGCTCTAAGTCAGAAATACTAAAATAGGCAGCTTTTGTCAAAGAAGCAAAAGCAACAAAGGGTAAAAGGGGGTGCGCCACTTTGTTATATTTTGCACAAGATCCTCAAATTCTTTGCACAAGATATTTTTGTATGAGATCTTCATATTTTTGGCATGAATCCTTGCACAATATATTTTGTATGAGATCTTCATATTTTTGGCACGAATCAACTCCAATTCTCCTTTCTTTTGCTCCAAGACTAAATCTTTTGAATATTTGTTCCTGAAATATAATAACTTGCAATTGAAGTAAAATAGTTCTACAAGGAAATAAAAACATATTAAATCTAATTAAAATAAACTTAAATATTAAATATATTGACTCATCAGTTATGCTGTGAGATCCTAACAACAACGAGTTTTAGTTCATTCCTATGACGGACTAACTTTGCATATCATTATTATTATGTTTTTTTTTGTTGTATACTATTACTTTTGATTCAGACGTAAAGCACTTGCTTTGTTGGTATTCTAATGTATGTCCAAGACTTATTCATTGTTCATTGTCGGGCATTATAACAGACCCGTGCGATAGCACGGGTCAAAAGTCTAGTTAAATTTAATAATTAACAATAATATTGTGTATGTCCTCTAGTATAAATTGAGTTTAATAATCAATAGTCACAATGTGTACGTTCTGACGTAAATAACAAAGTAATATTGTTGTAATTGGAGAACTTAAATTCAAAAATATGATTTAATAATTAACAATAATATTGTGTACGTCCTCTAGTATAAATTGAGTTTAATAATCAATAGTCACAATGTGTACGTTCTGGAGTAAATAACAAAGTAATATTGTTGTAATTGGAGAATTGAGATTGATTTAGTCAAAAAAATTTATTGAGACTGATTTAAATTTATTTATTGTTTTAAGGGATAAATTATCTAAAAGTAATTTGTTGGGATATAAATTAATTTTATTTAAAAATAATTTGTTGTATATATTTAAAATTTATTTAGCAACAGTTTAATTGAAAACTAAAACATATACATTTTTGTTATAAGCAAAACCACAAACAACCACACACAGAAACTGGTTTTTCTATATATTTAAATTTTATTAAATTTACTGAAAATGATTTGCTATAATGTGTTTGACTTTAGTGTGGAATGTAGCTTTTTACCTAAAAAGAACCTCCTATAGTGAGTCATTTCAATTGTTCAAGTTGGACCCACACTATAGGTGGTGCAAACTAAATGGGTCTGTAAACAAATTTCGTCCAAATAACAAGGAGGGTGAAACTCTATTAACCCATAAGAAAATAGCAATAAAACTTGCAAAGAGTTTGCACACTCTAAAACACTCAGCTCAGAGATTCACCTCAAGACTAATACATGTAATAGAGAAAATTTTGAACATAACATACAAAAACAATGATTAACAAAACCAGTACAACAAAAGTAACATCATGTTACCTAATGCCTCAAGGGCACTAGTTAAGTAAAAACTAAAAATTTTTCGTTAAAAACAAAAACCTTTTTTTTAAGAAAAACAACAACTTTTTGATTATTATAAAGTTGAACATTCCACTTTTTACCACTTTATAATACAAAATTTTTATATTAGTCTTCTTAACTAGTGCCCCGAAAGCACTAGTTACCATTTCCCAAACATCAAAAACAATGATTCACAAAACAAGTACAACAAAATAACATCATGCATAATAGTGAAACAAACAACAGTAGCTCAATTAGTGCCCAATATTAATCACACAAGACTTTTATCTCTCCATTCACTTGCTGCTGACTTGAAATCCTACTAGCTGTGCTTCTGCTCATAATCATTGCCTAACATGAGATTAGCACAACACCAACTTCTTTTTTTTTATTTCATGAGCATTCCACGCCTATTAGCAACACCAATTGAAGATTAATTTGTCTATTATTGACTACGGAGTTTGTTCCCTGCTGCTACAATGAGCTTGTGTCGCTCAATTCAAGATCTTATTCCTATGATAACCCACTACCTTCAAATACCAAGCCACATTTTCTTATCCACAAATAGCTCAATACATGATTTGCTCCCAAATGACATCTAGTATCTTCAGAACAAATTAGCATCCCCCTTCTAATAAGACACACCACCAGCTTCTGATACCTTATCAGGATAATACACAATAGTCCCATATTTTGACCCACGGTAAAAAGCAAACCAACATGGTCATCCTAAAAAATTGACTCATTGTCACTGATATTGCAAAAAAATTGCAATGATAGGATTCAAATCTACTCATTTGCCAAAGTTTCCTGCAATTGATAATTACAGAATATTAGAACGAAAGTCTTCACTGAATGTAGGTTGAGATAGACGACTAAAGAACCGTCCTTACCTAACATGTACTTAAAATAACTCGTCGAGGAAAATAGCATCATATAATGCATATGCATACTGACTCATATCAGTCAAATCAAGACGCCAGTCTCTGTCATCTTGTGCCTGTCATCATAACAGTATAGAAAGGTTACTGATGAAATTAATGCATGATGTTATCAAACAGGTTTAGCTATCTTACTGATCAATGGCAATATCCTTCTCATAACATTATAATTACAATGTTTCAATGAAGTGTTACAGTGACAGTGATCCTACTGTTTTTTGAACAGCCCTATTTACATAGTTGCTTGCTCACTTGTTTGTACAACCCTATTTGATCGCTACACTTTTGACGCTGTTTTCATTTTCACTTGTGACATATAATTAACATTGAGTTATTTAGTCAATTTCTAATTCAAATTAGTTTTTATAATGCTTCTGAATCTTGTGATTTGATACCATCTACAGTTCAAAAAAAATTAGCTTGCTGATTCAAAACTTGAGTTGTAATGTGACAACAATGAACATTAGTATGTTCAGACAACTTTGTAAGAAAGGAATGTAACCTTTGTAAACAATTAGAGCTGTAATTATTGTAATGTTAAACTCAATACCTCCGAAACGAGGTATTCTTCAGATTTCATTGCATAATAATGCCCAGATGGATGAGGATTCCCAATTATAGACAGTAGTTCAATATCTAACAAATACCTGCACAGGTAGAAATCAAATCTGTAAGCTATAAAGAAACTATTGATATCAAGAAATTAAATCAGACTAATTATGGGAAACGAAAGAGGTCAATACCCGTCAAGTTGATTGAAGAAAGCTTCCACGAAAGCATCCATTGAAACATCAGAATGATGTGAATCATAGTAACTTTCTTCATCATAGTTTATTTCCAAATCAAAGAGGGCATAGGCAAATTCTATAAAACTGACCTTCCCATCTCTATCGGTGTCACTTTCCCTGTAAAGAAATAAAAGGCACCAGTGTCTTAATATTGTAACTTCTTCTAGAAAGAGCAAATGATTGCAAAGCAAAATTCATTGCAAACCAGTCACCCATACATCCCTCACAAGCAATTAGCTGGGATAGCACAACAGAGGATTGAAACACAAGCTAGAGGCTTGTAAAATTTAGAAGTTTTTTCTTTTTCTTATAGAATTAAAATGACATATTTACGTTTATTCCCTCATCTAGGTTATAGGCTATTATGTATATAAATCACAAGCGAGATTCGAGTTACCTGACATCCTCCTTGCTCAACCATTGTTTAAGCTTTGGGTTGTTGCTGTCAGCTGGGTGAAGAAAACTAAAAGACATTAAATAAAATTGATCACAATTCATTCAACACAGCAGGTAGATGTGAATTTGCAGAGAAGCAACCAACACTAACAAGATATTGAGAATTATTAGATTAAAAAAAATCTCACTCCTTGAACTCAGCTAAGTTTAGAGCACCGTCTCCATTCGCATCTGATGCATTAAAATGCTCTTCTGCCAATAGCCTCACATCATCACCAAAAGAATCGCTATCTGGATGAATGAAAAACACAAATTACAACATCCAATTCAATACACACGCATAAAGGTTAGTTAAAAGAAGGTTAAATGCACTTTTACCGTGCCATTTGAGCCAATTCCGACTTACCGGGTATACCAGAATCACCTAGGGTGTGTTTGCACTTGGTTTTTGGAGGACATAGTTTTGGAGGACTAAGGCTTATATTTTAAAAAAGAAAAAATTACACTCACCTCCCTTAAGTTTTATTCAAATGACACTGGCATTCCTCTAGTTTTAAAACTTACACTAACCTCCTTTAAGTTTTCATCAATTATTAGACAAACAGCCCCCTTCTATACTAACAGTGTTAATTGTTTTAATATTCCAGAGAGAGAGAGAGAGAGAGAGAGGGAGAGGGAGAGGGAGAGGGAGAGGGAGAGGGAGAGGGAGAGGAGTCAAGGTGATGATGACGGGAGAGACTTGCTAATTCCATAGAGTGAGTCACGAATGATGAAACAATGAGATGTATATTTATTTATAGATAGATGGTAGAGGGATGGTGATTGAATAAAATCAATCCAATTGGTGTTAAAGAATGAATGGTTAAATATACACATGAGAATGTCTAAGATGACTCCGATTTTAGCTTTGAAGGAGGATGCATAGGTTTTAATTGAAATTGAGTGTATCTTTAAATGTGAGCAAATGATTAAAAGATCATCTTTATGAGTTAGTTGGCGGCCTACAACGGAGTCACAGGGTATAAAACGGCCCAACACCGAAGACAAATGAAGGAAGATAAATTATTCAATTTTTTGTAATATATTTTGTGATGCTGGTATTGTGTGTCGTTTGATTATGAGAGATTGTTGGGCAATGAACATCAACATAAAGCACATACACTCTTTGGATATTAGGAGTGTTTTGATGTCGGCCATACATCCGTGTCCAACATCGACACGTATGATTACACTAAATTATAAGATTTTCTCAAATTATTAGCTATGTTCAGTATCCGCATCCATGCTTCACATTATCTCTTTTTTTGTTGCAAAGGTTGGATCGTATCAATTTGTTAAAGTTAACTGTAATATAACGATGTTAGTACCGAAGAGAGGTGTTTGTCTTTTGATGAAAAATTAAAGGAAGTTAGTGTAAGTTTTAAACTATGGGGAATGCCGTGTTATTTTGATAGAACTCAGGGAGGTGAGTATAGTTTTCCCTTTAAAAAAACATGGTTTTCAAAATAACAAAAAAATATATTTTGTTAATAAAAAAAAAAAATATGGAGTATTAAAATATAGACTTGGTCATTCAAAGTTTTTCTCCATAACTCTCCAAAGTTCAATTAGAAAACACACCCCAAATGCGAGGGGACAAAATTACATTTAATCTTGAAATTTGATTGCATAAAGGTGTAAGATTAAGAGAGAAGATCTTTAAATTACAAGTTTAAAATCTTAAAATAAAAGAGAATGCTAACTATTGCCCTTGAGACATTTGATAATGGGATAAAAATAAAAATATAGTATTGGAAAATGGTGAAAAAGTGATAAATTTAAATAATTTTTAAAAATTAAAATGTTGTTGAAACCAATGCCTACTTTTGGCTTCCTTAGTTATAGGGTAATGGTTAGTAAGACCCTAAAATAAAATAATTACATGAGGTAAACCAATATCCGAACATATTACATTGGTAAAAGTGCATTTAACACACCCACCCCCACCCTAACAAAAAAACTAAAAATGCTATAGTCAAAGTCAAACGCAGCATATATGACCCGAAAGCACTACCAAAAAAAAAATATGACCCGAAAGATTTGAGTAAAATCTGGATTTGTGTCAACAGTTAATTAACATATCAAAGGAAAAAATAATTAATTAACCTGCATATTGTTTATTTAAATTTTTGACAAATATTTTAGTGGTTAAAAAATTAATTTTAAGATGAATTAGTAAGAAATATAAGGTACTCCATGCTAACAACTGATCCACAAACGGAAGTATGCAATGGACGGTATCAAAACAAAAGCGGAAAGTAGAAAGAGAACTTAATAAACCTGCATATTGAAATGGACCGTACTTAGAGAAGGAAACAAATCCGTAGTGGTTCTTATCGTAAATGACCATATCTCTCTGGCTGTTATGCAAAACCGCTCTATGGACACACCTGAACTCATCCTCCTCCCATAAGCAGGAGAGCAGAAAGATCGCAACAGCTCCAATAATTGCGTAAACAAATAACGAATTCATTATGCTACTTTGCTTTCACCGTAATTTAACTACAGGCTATAAAAGTGAAGAGGGTGTGGACTGTGGAGAGAAGCGTCCAAAACCCTTATCAATACAGCTATTGATTCCAAAACATAAGTATAGGATAATGAAATACAATATTAAAAACTGCTTGTCTTTCTAGTTGGTTATTATAAATTATATATAATCCTATTATTCTTCACTAATTTTTTTAGAAACATTCTTGTAAGAATAATGTGTTGGGTGAGAATTCACGTGAGAATTTCTCTTTTTTTCCTCCAAAACCTTCCAAAATGTAAATTAAGGATTTTATAATGTTTGCTCCTTCTCCCTACCAACTACTATGAATAGCACTTGGTTGACATAGAGTTAGGTGACATTCGTAATGTCACAATGCTTGTGAAAGAGAGAGAAACACAAGCATTGTGACATTGTGATTGACCAATGTCACCAACTCTATGTCACCCAAGTGCTACCCCAACTACTACCACTACTAATTCATGTCACTTTCTTTATTGGTAAAAATGTAATTATTGCTTTTTATAATAAAAACCTGTATTGTGTATAAGAGAAATTCTTTTATAATCACAAGTACAAATACATAGTGTTTAGGCGTACACACAACACAAGATTTTTTTTAATAATAAAAAAGAAATTGATAATAAAATAACTTAATATTTTAAAAAATGACACTTTACGTGTGTGAGATCAAACACTATTCATTTATATTTATGTATATGGAAGAATGACTCTAGTGTATAATATCTCTTATTCTTTAAAGTTAATCCGAACGCAAAATGTTGCCTTAGATTTAACCTAACTTCAATGATTAATTTTATTGTATTACCGCTATTTAATTAACCCTATTTAATTTAATCAAAATGTTATTTTCAAATACTTCTGAAATCTCTTATCTCTTACTCCTTAATGTTAACCGAACGCAAAATGTTGCCTTACATTTAACCTAACTTCAATGATTAATTAATTTTACTGTATTACTCATATTTAATTAACCCTATTTAATTTAATCAAAATGTTATTTTCAAATACTTTTGAAATCAAAAACAACAGATTACTCCTAAATCTAATCCAATCCTATTTTCCCTCCTATTTTTTTGAAATAAGAGATCGCTCCTATTTTGTTAACAGATCGCTCTTATTTTTTTTGAAAAAATAGGTCGCTCATATTAATCCAATCCTTTCTAAACAAATTATCCTTTATATTATGCATATATTCAAACAAATGTGATTTACGAGAATTAAACATTGAATCTTTTTCTTACACGTTAGCTATTGAGTAACATTTTATGAGATAAAAAATTTATTTAATATGTGTTGATTTATAAATAATTTATGCGAATACTAAACAGTATGTGAGACCCGTGCTCAAAAGTCTAGTGGAGGCTAAAAGTTGACATGGTAAGGAAAGAATCACGAGTAATAATATGGAAGTCAGAAAACGGACTCCACGCGGAAATCAAATATGAAAACAAACACATGCTGCGACTTAATAACACCTTATTATGTTAACCTGTTTTTTTTTTTTTGTGACAAATATGTTATTATCTTAATTTTTTTTAATGTCACTTTCACTGTTAAATAATTAAAAATAGTCATTTTTTTAACAAATCAAAATGAGATATTAATTAAAAATAGTCATTAGTTTTCAAAATTTTATTCTATTAATTTTATTATATTGGTACATGCCAAATTTTAACACATAAAATCAACAACAAACACAATGAAAATATTTAACAATATTTTACATATAAAATAGAGTAAATAAGCAATTACCCTCCTGAAATTGTAAGTTTCGTCAATTACCCTCCTTAAATTAACAAAACTTCAATTATCTCCTGAAATTGCACAACGTTAATCAATTTACCCCACCCGTCAAATTCTTCTGTTAGTCAACATGACGTTTTGCAAATATTCCCCTGAAGTTTTGCACTTATGTGCAAAATGTCCCATGAACTTGAAAATTTATATTGTTTTTCTTATCCTTAAAAGTGACTGCATTATCACTGAATTGTGGAGCATATTAGCTAAATTTTGACGGTATACAAGCATATATGTTCCCTGAAACGATCAAACATTAACCATGTATCAGAGCCTAATGATATGAAAGTCAACATAGCAAAGTACAACCACACCTGTCAGATGGAAAACTAATGCATGACATACATAATGAAGCGAATAAATGACATGATTGGCATAACCAAGATGTCAAAATATATGGCTTTGTTATTGCTAATTTTAACCACACCAAAAATTTCCATTTCCTTTATATTGTGAGCAATGCACACTCTAGACCAACACACTTCTCTCACTTTATAAAAGATCTTGAAGGAATCATGGTATTTTTCTCCGTTAGGATTCAAAGGAATGATAATAATATTATATTATGTATATTTTATTATGTTTTTTTAAGAGAATAAAAAACATGATAGCCACCATCCTTTTATCTCTAATGGGGTGAAGGACAACTTGAAAAAGAAAAAAAAACATCTGCTGTTGGAACAAAGAAATGCTTTTATGTTTGTTTTGTAAATATTTCGAGTTTTGAACATTATTGTAGGGTTCATTCAATAAATGATGTATGTGGTTGTCGCGCCATTTTCGGAGATCAAGGCTATTTAATTAGCGTTTGACTCACTATTTTATTTCACGACTGAACATTTAATTTTAAGAGAAAAGGGGAAAAAACGTTTAAACTACCCCTTTGAAAAGATTTTGGGTTCGGGGGTTAGTTACATAAAGGGAAGGTGTTAGCACCCTTTATGTCCGTAGTACTCTACGGGAACCTCTTGATTTTATTTAATTAATGTGCTATAAACTTGCTTGTTTTTTAAAAAATGGAATTTAAAATGATAAAGAAAAAGACCTACTTATCTACATTTTTTATTGATTTGGAAGGACGAGTGTCCTTTGCCTACGTACCCGTGAGGGATCAAAACCTCGTAGTTCGGGGTAAAAATTGACGTTTGATTTGTTTTGTATTTTTTTATTAATTTTGAAAAAATGTTTTAAAACGAAAAGCCAAGTGGCAAAATAAATTTGTTTTGTGTTTTTTTATGTTAAAAGGAAAATGATTTAAGATATGATTAATGTAGATTGCAATGTTTGATTTACGAAAGAAATAAAAATAAGACGATCACTTGATTTTGGGAATCAAGGTTTATTGTAAAAAATGTTTTTGTGATTTTATGATTATTTGCATGTTTTTTGTTCTTGAAT
>Ga0228710_1008356_pt1 | contig 14861 bp, 9 predicted proteins | sample MedpolnodulmetaG_FD_177995 | JGI IMG/M metagenome (GOLD analysis project Ga0228710, IMG submission 177995) | Root nodule microbial communities from Medicago polymorpha collected in Santa Monica, California, United States - pink nodules | ecosystem: Host-associated > Plants > Roots > Nodule...
AAAATATAAAAAACATGATATATATATATATATATATATATATATATATATATATATATATATATATGTTTGATTTTTTTCTCTCTTTGTCATTTAAAAAGTGTAACAAACTATATGCGCATATTTCTACTTACCTTTTCATTATCCTAATTACACCCTTAAACAACTTTTTCTATAATAAAGATGGTTGTTGGTGTCATTAAAAAAAAAGAATTTAGATTATATTTTTTTGATATATTGTTGGTGTCGTTGAAATACATAATTATGGTTAGTTTGATTTATTATTAACAAACATTTATATTTTTTGTTTTAATCAAAATCAAAATTTCATAGAAAAACACCGTTCATAATTTTCAAACGTTAATGCAATAAAAAGAGCGGAAAGACGAGCATGTGAGTGCCCGTCTTTTCGCTAGTCATAATAAAAATCATTTTTTTTAAAAAAAAAAAAATTTAGTTTGTTTTGATGCAACTATATAAAAGAGATTTTTTTTTACAAAATTACTTCAATCTTTTGACACTTATTTTCTCCTTCCTCTTAAAAGTTGTGATTTTTTTTTTAAAAAAAGTTGTAACAAATGCATGCAATACTTTTAAAGTTGATTAATTTTTCCCTTAAAAAATCTATAACAAACGGAAAAATTTTGAAAAAAATTCTGTTTGTTGTAGATTTGGAAAAAAGGATTTTTCTTTCTAATTTTAAAAATAGATTATTTTGGAAATTTACTAAAAAATAGTAGATGTTATTTCAAACTCATTTGTTTTGTCCTCGTGAGTTTATCTCAGTTGGTATGAACAATGCATAATGTATGCAAGGTCCCGGCCACCACCAAAAAAACTCATTTATTTTTTTTTTTGACAAATTTCAAACTTATATGTTATAAGTTAAAAAAAAAATATTTTGACATTCATTAACTTAAATATTCATTGTTCGAGATTTTACATAGTAATAATAATTCTTTGTCCATATTAAGAGACGAAGGACCCCAGGTATCACACAGATTGTCCCCTTAGCCTATACTAAGCGCAGGTCATCATAATCATCAAACTGAAATTCAAAAAATTATCTACCAAGGGAAATCATTCTCCACTTGCCTAACGTGTGCCATAGCTCGGTTAATTTCAAATTCAAATCCCTTGATGTATAGGGTTTATCGCCTTTGTTCAACACCAAATGACCCCGAAGGTTTCTCTGACGATCGGCGACACCCTTTTCGTACTACTCTTGGTCAATTTTGATGTATAGTCTGTTGCTCTTGATGTCTGGAACTGGTAGGTTTGCATTGTCAATTTTCCTGGAGACACACAAAGATTTGTGTGAAGGACATGTTCTGTGGTTGCGGTGTCTGTTGCTAATGAACTTCATGATGAATTGTTTTTACTCCTGTCTCCTTCCACCTACCCTTCTTCATTAGGAGCTCCCTCCCCCCTTACCCCACCCCGGTCACTACATAGTTCACCTGGTTGGGCATGACCTTGGTCCGTATTAAAGGTAGACAAATTCTTTTTGAAACAGTAACAGTAATGAATTAACCATTATGGAGAACTAAAAACATATTTAAACCAAGTTTCCTATAGTGCCCAAAACTGATGACTGTATTCCCTCCCTTCAAATTCTCAATGAGCAAAATGGTAGAATGCTAGGAACACACTGAACTCACTCTTTCTTAACAATTCCAACGTTAAATTTCATCTAATAATAAAAAGAGCCCTTAGCAAAGAAATATGTTTCTAACATTTCTTTCAAAAATGAAAAAAAGTTGATATACATGATATATAACTTTTTCCTCCTTTCAACCAATGAATGTGATTTACACATATCTAACATTCTCCTAAAAAAAATAAGCCAACAACATAATGGTCTATAGTCATATCATGACAAATCATGATACAAATATTGATGATGATCTAGGTTTATATGAAATATCTTCTTCCCCAAGTAAAAGTGCCTTCAAAATCGCCTCGCCCAAGCCACTATAATGTACAATTAAATGGCCACCATCTACAACTTCATGATATTGTATCCATGGTAGCTTCTCTGAAATGAACCTTTGAATTTGAGAGGGCACTACTTTATCTTCATAGCCCTGCCAAATGTGAACTGAACTTCTGTTATTTTGAGGGAATGGATTACTAAGCTTCATTGGATCAAATTCCCAATTGCCAAAGGCGGTCATCCAATCACCCCTGAGAGTGTCATAAACAACCTGGTGCCTCAATTTTTCCTGCACGTAGTAACATATCACAATTATCATCATAGAAGAACTATTACCATAAGAGTTTAACTGACATGCACGATAAATGTAAAAAAGTTTTATGCGTTCAATCACATTTCAGCAGATAGATATTTTAGGAGATAATTTAAAACGAGTGAATAGGCAAATTGGTCATCAAATGCCCACATCAATGCCACATTACTAAGGACTAATTTGCCAGTAACCAATCCATACGCCAGACCAATTCCTGACAAATTTGTTCTTATAAGATGACAAGTTTCATAGGCAAATTAGTCGCTAATGAGTTGGCATTGATATGAGATAATGTACAACGTGACATGTCCAGTTAACATGTTATCGCCATGGCCCTTGACAGTAAGTTAATAGATGAGCCATTTTTAATGACATTTTACAATATCAAGAATGTATTTGTCAATTTGCAATAATAAGGGTCTATTTTTTGACCAATGCTTACAATTTCGAGGACCAATTTGTCTATTCACTCATTTACGACCTAATGAAACGTAGTGGTTCAATGATTGAATATCATTAGATGCATTTTTTATGCCGACAATGTATACAAATTATATCATTGAGCTACAACATCAATATTTTTTGTCTCTAAGACGGTGATTGATACAACATCAACCGCATTTAACTGCAATTCAAGTGTTGTGATGCAGCCATGATGTAAAACCTTGCTATAATACTCTGAACAAGTTAAAAGAAACATGTAACTCACCTTAGTAAGCATTGGAAACCCTGGAATTCTCTCTAAAATTTCTATATCTCTTTTGTTGAAGAATGCTGGATTTTTTTCTATGACAGAATTTGAAGGGAGCCACTTTTGACTCACCCACCAGTGTAACAGTCTAGGAGAATATCTTGCAAGCCACATAGCAATCTTAATAAGTTTCCTTCTGTAGTCATCCCTTACAAGACTCTGAGGAAGAGAAGGCCATTCATAGTTGATGGTTGGTGCTATCATAGCCACACCAGCTAGCCTTCACAAATGTTGAACTTTTAGTGAAATTAACATTGCATTTTGAACATAGGAAAGGAAAACATACAAATACGTATTTAGCTCAAATGCATTTTTGGTCCCCTTTATTTTTAACAATTCACCACTTTAGTCCCCTATTTCTAAATTAAAAAAATATAGTCCCCGATATGTAAAATTTCAAAAAAATTATCCATCACTGCATTTAAGGCTTATTTTTTATGATGTATCAAGTTGAATAATGAGCCGGCAAGTCACTAGGTGATATGGCCATGCATACTTTTTGGATTAAGTTTCATTTTTTAAAGCAATACTTTAATGACATGGAAAATCTAACAATAAGATTTCATCCAAATATGCATTATCCTGCAACTTGCCACTTGCTAGCTCATTATTCAACGGGATACATCAGCAAAACTATGCCCCAAATTCAGTGATGGTAAAAATTTCTGAAACTCTTAAGCCTAAAATCACGAATCAGTGAAAAAATTAGGACAAGTGTATTTAAGCCTAGTATTTAGAAGTTGCAATTTACCTGTTAGGGATATAGTTCAGACAACTCCAGGTAGCATATGATCCCATTGAAACTCCAATTACATGAAATTTTGATCCTATTTGTAACTGATCAGCTAGTTCTTCAATGTCAAGTGCTTCGCTTTTCAGTGAGCGTTTGGGATTTGGATCACTTTGTCCATAACCAGCTCGATCATAATGCAGAATATATACACCTAGCTCATCTATTAGTTCCTGTAGATTCGGTGTCAATGTTATCTCAGTTAGCATATTTGAATGGATGCACTGTAATTTCTATGCATTGAAAAGATGCTTCAAAATTCAGAATTCAGAATTCAGAATTTCAGAATCTTTTGCAATTTACAACTCACCCAAAAAAATAACTCCATAAAAAGACTAATTGTTAAGGGCCTTGGATTGAATGGTCTATGTTTCTGAATGGTGGTTATAAGGTTCTGTTTGGATAAACAAACTAATGAAGTGCTTATGGCATAAGTATTTTCACATAAGTGCGTACATATAATATATAAACTATAACAAAAGATAAAACAAAGCCAAACTTCTTTCATAAGTTATCATGGAAAGCTTATGGAAATGTCATAAGCTGTTTTGTAAGCTCTCCCACACAGTCTGGCAAGTGTTTATGCCAGTAGATAATTCAAATAAGTCAATCTAAACAGACCCTAAGTGGTGGCCATCTCTTCCCCTTAAAAGTTTGGTTTGTAGGATTGAGTTAGATCTAAAACTTATGCACAACTTTTGACTATATCCAAGTCTTTGAATAGCTACCTGTTTAGATAAACAACTTAATCAAGCGCTTATGTATAAGCTATTTCTATGATAAAAGATACAATAGCTGTGAAGCCTCAATACTCCAAAAACGGTGAAGAATCGTGTCCAACACGTATCCGAAAACAACTTATAGAAATAAGCTGAAAACAACTTATGGACATGTCATAAGCTTTTTCCACAAGTTCTCCCAAACAATCTCACAAGTGCTTATGTCAGTAGACAATCTCAAATAAGTCAATCCAAACATACCTAGAAATATTATGTGCATAGGATCCCTAACATTTTGCATCTATTTCCACATATCTCACAGTATGTCAACTCCCTTAAAATTTAGATCAAAACCCATTAATTAAACACATCATAAAAACAATTATGAGATAAATATAATGAAATTAAACTAAAAAGAAATCAAGAACAATACTTGTGGTGCAGGAAAGTTCATATCTTTAGAACTTCCAAAACCATGAACAACAATGATGCTATGTTTTGCTTTATCCTTTGTAACACCACTTTCTCTATAAGCAAGAAATCTTCCATCACTGAGTTGAATTCTTGTTGAAACCACAAAATCATTTTCTTCATCATCATGAAATGAATCATTACTCTTTGGTGCTGGAAGTTGAGTTGCTTGATAAACCATTCCTAGAAGACCTATGATTAACACTATTACTGCTTTTGAAACCATACCTGAAAAATTTAAGATCTTATAATAAATAATTAATCATATAAATATGAATAAGAAAGATTATGAAAGTTAAATTTTTACCTGTTGAAATTCAATCAAAGATATTTTTCTTGCTTGATTTTGACTACTTATAGATCTTATAGGTTAAGTAACCTTTGAATTTGATTATTTATCAATTAGGAGGTTAAAGAATTTGATTGGTTAAAGAATTTGATTTTGAATTTGATTGGTTAAAGATGAAGGTAGTGTGAAATGATTTAAATTTAATTTTGGTGAAAGAAAAGGAATATTTCTTCTTAAAGGTTACATTTAATAATTAGATAGCAGCATCTTCTATTACCAAAAACAAAGATGACAGCACCTTCATGTTAGTTTTTGCAGAATATGGGCCACAGGGGTTTCATTCATTGAAAACTGTGTCAAATTGTTCACAAGAAAGTTTTTTTTTACTCTTCAATGTAATAAAAAAGTTTCTAAATTAATTAATTTTCTCTTATAAGCTTCCAAATTATTTATGTGACTAATTGACTATGTATATTAAAAGAGTTTTCGCTAAACAGTATCCCAATGACAATTGTTAAAGAGAATTCATTAGTAGAAACATTGTCTTAGAAATACTCCCTCCGTCCTACAGTAGATTACCTATTTGAAAATGTGATATATTGATCTAACTTACTTTGAACATATTTTCTATTAATATACAAAGAAAATAATATCATATAGTTCGATTAGTCTCGATAAGTATTTTCAAAATATCAAATTTTTATAATTTTTTATAATAGATTAGTAAAGTTATTTAAGATCAAAATTGTGCATTTGTGTGTGATAAGGTCAACTGTGTCAGTTAATACGGGACGGAAGGAGTATAAGTTTTTACTTTTGTCTTAACAATAATTACACAACTTTTTTTCTTACTTATTTTAGTACTTTAATCAATGCCCAAGGGCACTCGTTAGCATTTTTCATATTAAAATTGGCAAATATTTGAGTTTTTTTTTGTTCCAGACGTTTATTTCAAAATAAATTACATGTCTCACCAACATTGAATATTCCTAAAAACAAATATTTCTTTTCTTCACCAAGCGAATTACCTGCTCCTAGGGTTTGTGCCGCCGCTACCCTTGTGAGATTTTGCCGTCGTTCGGTGAGAATTTTTCTCCCCTGGACTTATTGATCTGCCTTGTGCCATTTCCTACTATAGTTTTCCATCATCTTTTGATTGCATCCAATTGCCGCTTTCATGGGGGAATCCAATTGCCGTTTTCGTAGATGTGCTTGATCGCCAATTTTAAGGTGTCGTCCCTTTAATTGCAATTGTTATTACAATTGAGTTTTCTTTTTTGGGTGCTCGCTGGTTGTATCTACCACCTAGCTTGTGATTGTTTTGATGGGTTGTTCGGTGTTTCTTGCTTCTGCCATCTTCTTGCCGGGAGAGGTTTGGTTTCATTAATAATCTTTTGCTACTCAATTATTTGTTATTAGCAGTGAGGGTTGGTCTTTTAGAGACAAAGGTGCACGTGCTCTTTACTCTTGTCTTCCTTGTTTCATTACTTTTCTTGTGTCACACATATATTATTGAAGGATTGATAGTGGATCTTATTACCATTAGCTATTGTTGCCTTTGCTGCCACGGGTGCAGCCTCTATGATGATGGAGGTTATTGGAATTTGTGGGAATGACATAGGTGTTGTTGATATTAGTGGAATACTAGAATGCCTCTTAAGTCTAATCATGCCCAAGTAAATGAGTCTAGTGGAGTGGAATTGTCGGGGTGTAGGTAGCCCGAGCACAATTCCCGACCTTAAATACCTAGTCCGACACTTCAATCCGAACCTTTTATTCTTAAGTGAGACTTTAGCTCACTGAAATAAAATTGAAGAACTTCGTTTTTTGCTTGGTTATGATTGTTGTTTTCAGGTAGACCGTACCGGTAGATGCGGGGGTCTTGCTTTATTTTGGAGAAATTCTTTCAATTGTCAGCTTATTGATTTTTCTAATAATCATATTACCGTTGAAATTATTGATACTACTCTTGGTACTTGGAGAATGACCAGCTATTATGGCTATCCCAACGGAGGTCGTAGAACTGCTGCTTGGAACTTTCTTCGTCAACTCTCTAATCAATTTGCAGGTCTTGGTGTATTTTTGGGGATTTCAATGATATCCTAGATGCAAGTGAGAAGAGGGGGCACAACACTAGGCCACAATGGCTTATTAACGACTTCCGTCAAGCTGTTCTTGATTCCGGCTTATCAGATGTTCCGATTGAAGGTTATCCCTATACTTGGTTTAAGAGTCTTGGCACACCACGTGCGGTGGAGGAAAGGTTAGATCGTGCACTCGCGAACAATTTATGGTTTAATTTATTTCCTAATGCTTCTGTTGAAACGCTTGTGGCACCCGCGTCAGATCATTATCCTATTCTCCTGCAACGTACTCCCAAGTTGCGACCTCATTATCACCAACGAAATTTTTGATATGAAAATGCTTGGCACCTAGAACCGGGCTTTAAGGAGCTTGTTACTCATTCTTGGCAGGTGTATTCCACTGACCCTCTGATCCCGAAGTTGTCCTCATGTGCGGACGACATGTCCGCTTGGAAAAAGTCTAATTGCCACAAACTAAAGATTGATATAGAAGATTGCCGCAAGCAATTGCAAAGTACTCGTTCGAGTGCATCAGGTGAGGATTAGGTCCGTATGTTTGAACTAAGAAAGCGTATGCAGCGCCTTTTATCTCAAGATGATGCTTATTGGCGGCAACGTGCAAAGACTCATTGGTACAAGGATGGCGATAGAAACACCAAATTTTTTCACGCATCTGCTACAGCTCGAAAAAAGGTAAATCGCATTATTTCTCTTGATGATGATGCCGGTAATAAAGTTACTAATGAGCAAGGCTTGAGAGATGTGGCAAAACAATATTTTGCGAATATCTTTCAAAAGCAAACTGGCGACTTTACCTCTGTTATTAATGTTATTAACTCTGCTATTTCCGACTCGGATAATGACATGCTTACTGCTCCGTTTACCAAGGCTGAATTCCGTGATGCAATTTTCTCTATGCATCCGGACAAGTGCTCTGGTCCTGATGGCTATAATCCAGGTTTTTATCAGCACTTTTGAAATTTATGCAGCGACGATGTTTTTAAGGAATGTTGTGCTTGGTTGGATACGGGACAATTTCCTCCTGATTTGAATATTACTAACATTGCTCTTATTCCAAAAGGTTCTACGCAGGTTAGTATGAAGGATTGGCACCCTATAGCACTTTGTAATGTCTTGTATAAAATTATTTCCAAGGTACTAGCAAACAGGCTGAAGAAAGTTTTGTCTCAATGCATTTCTGATAACCAATCCGCTTTTGTTCCGGGGAGATCTATTCTAGATAATGCTATGGTCGCAATCGAAGTTTTGCATTTTATGAAAACCAAGACGCGAGGTGAAGACATGTATGTTGCTTTGAAACTTGACATTAGCAAAGCCTATGATCGCATGGATTGGGACTATTTGAGGGCTGTAATGAATAAAATGGGATTTAATAATCGTTGGATTCATTGGATGAGTATGTGTATCGAGTCTGTCGATTATTCTGTGCTTATTAATGGTGAACAGGTTGGTCCTATTATTCCGGGGCGCAGTCTGCGTCAAGGGGATCCTCTTTCCCCGTACTTGTTTATTATTTGTGCTGAAGGCTTATCTTCGCGCATTAGAGATGCTGAGATTCAGGGTGAGCTCACGGGTACAAAAGTTTGTCGACGCGCACCACCTGTCTCCCATCTCTTGTTCGCGGACGACTATTTTCTTTTTTTCAAAGCTGACGAGATGCAAGTGAACGTTATGAAAAATATTCTCTCTACTTATGAGTTAGCGTCAGGTCAAGCTATTAGCCTTCCAAAATCTGAGATTTATTGTAGTCGTAATGTATCTGACACTCTCAAACATACTATTACTACTATTCTTGGAGTTCAGGTTGTCTTGGGTACAGGTAAATATTTGGGTTTACCTTCTATGATAACTCGAGATCGTAATGCAACGTTTTCTTATATAAAGGATCGCGTATGGCAGAAAATTAATTCATGGAGTGGTAAGTGTCTCTCTAAAGCAGGTCGTGAGGTTATGATAAAATCTGTTTTGCAGGCTATCCCATCATATGTCATGAGCATCTTTCAATTACCAACCACCTTAATTGACTCAATTGAGAAGATGATGAACTCATTTTGGTGGGGTCATGGTAGAATAACACATCGCGGCATTCACTAGATGAATTGGGAGAAATTATCTGCCCCAAAGATTCATGGAGGTATGGGTTTCAAAGACTTATCTGCTTTTAATTTATCTATGCTAGGAAAACAGGGTTGGAAGTTTATCACAGAACCGAATTCTTTGGTTGCTCGGATTTTCAAAGCTCGATATTTCCCTTATGGCTCCTACCTCAAGGCTGAAATAGGACATAATCCTAGCTATGTCTGGCGCAACATTATGCATGCTAGATTCCTTGTGCGTGGTAGTGCTCGGTGGAGTATAGGTTCAGGTGCATCTATTTCTATCTTAAACGAACCTTGGTTACACAATGGGGAATTTATCAGTAGTGATATTCCAACACGAGTTCGTTTGTTAGATAAAGGAGTTGTTTGCCCGATCGATTGTGCTAGTTGTGATTCAAATCACGAGGATCTTAAGCATGTGTTTTTTGATTGTCCTTTTGTTGTACATGTGTGGAACATAACCGGCTTGTGGGGCTCTATACAACATGCTCTTTCTTCTACCGTTTCGGTTATGGATGCTATTTTCTCACTACTAGAGCAACTGTCTGTGGAATTAGCTTAGCATATGGCAACAATGTTTTGGAGCATTTGGAAACACCGAAACCTCAGAGTTTGGGATAATGTCACAGAAACCAGTGCAACGGTAGTGGAGCGTGCTAGAAATATGGTCGTGGATTGGCAACTTGCTAATACCCCTGCGGTTCTTGCATCAACAACGCTTCATCAGCCTTCACCGACCCTTGCGGTGGGGGCTTCCACTTCGGCACAAACTTCAACTGATACCTGGCAGCACCCTACTCCGGGGCGATAGAAATGCAACATTGACGCGGCTTTTTCCTCTCAATTCAATCACACAGGTATTGGCATTTGTGTTTGTGACTCAACAATATTTTGTTTTGGCCAAGACAGTCACATATCCTTGTATGGTTTCTGTTGATGTGGGTGAAGCTTTAGGTTTGCATTCGGCTCTACAATGGCTAAGTGATATGCAGATGGATTGCGTGGATTTTGAAACAGATTCATAGCTGACATCAAACGCTTTTCTGTCCACTAGGAACGACACATCCGAATTTGGCTCTATTATTTTATCTTGTCGTTTACTTTTTAGTTCTTTCTTTTCTAACTCTAGGGTGGAGTTTGTTAGGCGACAAGCCAAGGCGGTTGCTCATGCTCTTGCAAGAGAAGCCACGTTCTTAGCTAGTCTCGCTATTTATTATGATATACCCAATTGTATTCAATCTTTAATTATCAATGAAATGCTATAAGCAATGTTTCCCTAAAAGAAAACATTGAATATTCCTCGCTCTGAATTTTATTATAAGTTGTTTTGATATTTTCATACATATTAAAAAATGTAATTAATTTTGTATTGAAAAGAGAAATTATGAGTGATTTTACAAGATTATCTTCTACTAACGATATGAGAAAAAGAGAATAAAAGAATATAAACAAGAGAGAATAATAAAAGGTCGAGGGTATGATAGAAAAAAAAAATCATTAATGATGCATTGATATTGTAAAACGACTTATAACAAAATATATATTTCTTAAAATGACTTATAATAAAATAAGGATGGGGTATTTATTTAAGACTAAAATATGTTTTTGGTCCCTGGAAGTATGACGAGTTTGAGTTTTGGTCTCTCGTAAAAAAAAATTAAAATCCATCCCTGCAAATTTTTTTGTTTTTTAAAATAGTCCGTGGCCCCGATTTATTGATGATTTGGCACATTTATGCCTATGTGGCATTCGCTGACTGTGTAACTTTGCACAGTTGGCAGCCACGTGGCAATTGTTTTAATTTAATTATTTAAAATCCAATTTTAAAAAGAAAAAATATATTTTCTAAATTTAAATAAAACATTAAAAAATAAAGAATAAAATTTAAAAATATGGAAATTAATTTTATAAAATCAAAAATACTTTTTAAATTTGATTTTAATTTTTAAAAAATCAAAAATTTTAATTTTGAATTTCGAATTTAGTTTTTGTAATTTACGAAAATTAATTTACTTATTTTTTTTATTTCGAAAAAAAAATTCTTTTTTTTTGAAAATTACGTTCCATATTTTTTTATTTGAAAAAATAAACTGATTTTTTAATTAATTTCGATTTTTAAAAAAAGTATTCTATACTAAAAATTAATTTCCGGATTTTTTAATTCTTTTTACATGTTAAATGTCAAAATTAATATTTTGTGAATTTATTATATATTTTCGAAAATCAATTGAAATTAATTTTTTTTTTTAATTTTGAAAATCTATTTTTGTTTTTAGAAAAAGGTTTTGAAATAATTAAATTGAAACAATTTGCACGTGGCTGCCAATTGTGCAAAGTTACCCGGTCACGCAAGCAGAAATGTGACAAATGCAAATAAGTGGGGCTAAAGACTATTTTAGAAAACAAAAAATTTTGCAAGGATGAATTTCAAATTTTTTTTTTACCAGAGACCAAAACCCGAATTCGCCATATTTGCAGAGACCAAAAACATATTTTAGCCTTTATTTAATTGTCTTAATTTTAGCATTTTTTTAAGTAGAAGAACAGTTTTTTCGTCATCTAGTGTTATGTCATGTTTCGCGCGACATCTTTTTTATTATTATTTTACATACTTGCAATATTTCTCTTCCATTTATTTATTTATTTTATTCACGCTAAATGAATGGTGAGACACCTTTTTTTCATTTTAAATTAAACAATATAATGAAATAAATAAAATAAAATATATTTAAATTACAATTAATATGAATGACCTAGTTACTACTTGTTTTTCTCCCCTCTCTAATTTCTCCAATTTCAATTACTTGTACTCATAGCATAAATTTTATCTATAATAAGCAATGGGATCACACACAAACTAACCTTATTGAGTCTTGGAACTTTGTGTTTATGGGAACTCGCAACCTTCATATTACATCTATTGCCCAATCAACCTACTATAGCTTGGGGTATTTATTATCCAACCAACCTATTATAGCTTGTGGTGTTTGTTTGTAGAAAGATCACATATGATGGTTGCAAGGGTAGGTTGTGGTGATCCATTCATTGAACATTGCATGAATGTGATTAAGGAAAATGTGGGTAAGTCCAACACTCACCAAGTTGAACAATTCAACCGAGAGAGGTTTAATTTCTATGTTCGTGAAACCATCAACTATAGAGATGGAAGATGAATGGGAACTTTCAAGGTAGACTTGCGGGCGAGGTTGTGTGATTGTGGGGAACTTCAAGCTTTAAATATGCCTTGTCCACATGTTGTAGCCGCGTGTTCTAACTTTCACCATGACTACTGAACCCTTATCCCAGAGGTTTTCAAAAACGAGAGTGTATATGTCATCTACAACAAAAGGTTTGAAGTAGTCCACTACAAAAGTTGTTCATGTCAAGACTAAGAAAAGGTAGACCAAACAGTACTCGCATTATGACTGAAATGGATGTCTTGGAAAGAGCACCAAGAAAATGTGGGGTGTGTCGGAAGATTGATCGTATTCGAAAATTGTCCTTTTGTAAAAATCATGTAGTTAATTTTTTACGGTTGTATTTTATTCAAAACTATCGTTTTATAATTATTGTCAACTTTTAACTCATCTTTGTATTGTTGATTTTTGTTATGTTTAAATGTTATATTAATAAACGAGGCAAAATAAACGTGAAATATTTCGTTGACAATAAAACTTAATACACCGCTAAAATAATATTTAGATAAAATTACATTAAATTAGATTAGACAAACAAACATAACATAAGCTACGAACATAGCATAAAATTACATTAAAATAATATGGTAGAAACTCGTCAAAATCTACTTAGACGTAACATACAAATGAAGTTTTCTAATTCAAACTCTTTTTCCGCAAGCATGTCTTGTGCATTCAAGTCAATCTTGAGTAGTTTATATTCACGATAATAGTCAAAATGTTTATCATATGCCAATGAGATAAAGAACTCCCCGTAATAAATATGAGTCGCCTTTAGTGTTGGTTTGTTATATAAACGAAAAATATGATTGAGACGAATTTATGGACTTAATAACATTTCAAACGAGTTTGCCCATTGATCGAATTGAACAATGGATTTTAGCAAAGGAGAAGAAGAAGAAGAAGAAGGCGTGATGAAGAAGACGATAGGAGAAAAATATTTTGGTGAGTGATAATGTTTTCTTTTTTTTGTGTAAAGCAGGTATCCTCCGCGCACAACTGCAGAGACTGATCCCTCAAGCATTGTGGGACCCAAATAGGAGGTAAACTCTCCCTAAGAGTTTTAATGTTGCTGCATACCCAAGGCTGAATTCGATCACATGACCTTGGTTAAGTTAGAAGAGACTTGTGCCATCTCATCTAAGTGCTATTGGGTGGTGAGTAATAATGTTTGTGATAATGATGAAAGGAGAAAATGTATTTAAAATGGTAAAAATAATATTTTTTAATTTTTAAAGAAATATTGCCATTTCATTTGGCGTGAATAAAAAATAGAAAGATCAAATGTCAGAGAAACAGTGCAAGTATGAAAAGAAAAAAAAAGACGTCACACTATTTGGTTTGACGTGACATAGCACTAGATGACAAAAATAACTGTTGAAATTAGGGCATTTAGATCAGTAATACTCAATGTAGGTCCGACATGTAAATTATTTTGGTTTGAGGGTCATAAAAAAACTCAATATTTATCGACATCATGCATGAGTTTATACATTTTGAGAGAGAAATAGATAAAGAAAACGATAGGATGGATTAATAATGTAATAAAAAGAGACATAAAGATCAAATAAAGGGTTGAATATGTATTAGGGACTATAATGTACACATATCAGTGTTGATTAAAATTTTAGGTAAGTAATGATTTTTTTTCAGGTAAGTAATCTAGGGGCTATTCTTAAGGTGAATAAATTGGAAATTCAAGTTAATGCAATATCCTTACTAATTGAACTATGTTGACGGAACAAAGAATTATGAATTTAATTTGTATATAGCAATAATGTAAGACCTTTTTATACACACATCCAATTAAACCACTTAATACAAATATTTGTGGAAGTATTTTAAGAATTAAGCAAGTTGACGTGAAAAATAGGCAAAATATTAGAATAGTGGGACTGACACAATAATAACTAATCATAACAAGTTTGATTCAATAACAACCGACTGATAACAAACTTAACTCTGAAAGGAACAATAATTCAAACTACAATTTTAGAATTTTTTTTTTTGACCCTAATGTCAAAAAAAATTCCATGTCTGACTCCCTATGAATATTATTCACCAACATGACCCACTTTCTCAAGTTTTTTTTTTTGTTTTGTCTTCTAGTTTTAATGGCCAATTTTTTTTCTTTTCGTTTTCTTTCTTTGTGTGTTTTGTTATATTATTTGCAAAAAGTTGCATTAGGGAG
>Ga0228710_1008357_pt1 | contig 14861 bp, 10 predicted proteins | sample MedpolnodulmetaG_FD_177995 | JGI IMG/M metagenome (GOLD analysis project Ga0228710, IMG submission 177995) | Root nodule microbial communities from Medicago polymorpha collected in Santa Monica, California, United States - pink nodules | ecosystem: Host-associated > Plants > Roots > Nodule...
GAAGAAGAAGAAGAACATAAAATAAAGGTGAACTTTTATTCAAAGAAACAATTGTCACTTATTATTTCCAAGAACAAAAGATGAATTGTTGTGATAGCTAGCTACTCTATTTATAGTTTACAATGACCTAAGCCCTAAGAAATATAACACTAGAATGTTCCACAAGAAACCACGGGCTTTTAGGTCAGAAGTAAACTAATAGGTAACTTGTCCATGAAGCAGAAGCAACAAAAGAGTTTCCTAAAGGCAAGCACGGTCGTGTTGTTGGTGGCACGGGCCGTGCCAAGTTCCTGACTTGGGGGGTGACATATTTTTGTCCCATATTTTCGTATTTTCATCCCGAATCAGCTCCTAATCCTCTTTCTTTTGCTCGAAGACTCAATCTATCAAATATTTGTTCCTGAAATATAATAACTTGCAATTGAAGTAAAATAGTTCTAAAAAGGAAATAATATTAAATAAAACGAAATCAAATCTAAATAAAATGGATTCAAATAATATATTAAAAATACTAATTTATTGACTCATCATGGTTCAAAACTGGTTCCCAAAAAAACAAGTGTCTAACATCACCAATAATAGAAAGACCCAGGTACATAAAATGTATACTCCCAATTTTACAAGGAAAGACTGAAGCTGCCTCACGCAACCAAGACTCCTCAATATTAATATCAACCAACATACTCTTGTGATAATTGACCTTCAGCCCAGACATAGCTTCTAAAAGAACCAGAACATCCCTCAAGGCTCTAACATTCGTCTAACTCTTAACCCCCAACAGTACCGTATCATCTGCAAATTGCAAATGAGAAATAACAGTAGGATTATACCTACCCACACTATAACCAGTAAAGATAGTTGCCTCCACCACAGTTGTCATCAAAACATGCATTAACCAAAACAGAAGCCGTTGCCGAACCTACACATCTCTTCATCCACTTCCGCCACAAAGTTAGAAATGACATCCTACCCATAACAGCACCCAAATAATTTCAATCTAATGAATCATAAGCTTTCTCAAAATCAACTTTGAACAACATTAAATCCTTGTTAAATTAAAGAGTTAAATATAATTTTCGTCTCTATAAAATTGGGATCTTCTAATATTAATCTCTACTAGAAAAACGTATTCTAGTCCTCCACAAATTTATTTCTTGCAACATTGATCTTTGTTTGGAGGACTAATATGGTCCAGAAATGCATATTTAGAGGATAAAAATATTTGTTTTTTTAATAGGGATTAAACTTAAAAGGTTCTAACTTTATAGAGACTATACATTTTTTTTTCAAGTGGTTTAAAGGCAAAAAATTCACTTTGTCAAGGTGAAAAAATGGAGTGTTTGGAGTTTAAACTTCAATCCCTACATAGATTATGCAATATCTGCACCAAGACGTAATATATAAATAACTTATTGACTAAACAAAATGAACTAATCCTTTTGAATTGATATTTTTCTTTAAACTTTGAAGTCTTCAAGACTTAACTTCTATTTTTTATTTTTATTTTTTTAGAAAACTTAACTTCACGTTCATTTATTATGAGATGGATCTATCCCATCCAAAACATATATACCGTGGTCCGTCTTATTGATAACTATGGGAAAAGGGCTGGGATTGGGGCAATGAAGATAACTATTCAAGTAATTCATTTTCCATGTAATATATTTAAAAAAATTCAACAAAAAAAATAATGTAACCTGAATTATAAATTGTATAGAAGAAGATACTCATAGGGCCACTTTAATCTTCATATGGGAATTGGGACCTTTCTTAAGACTAATGGACTTTTTTTTTAATGACAGTTCCCATCAGATTATGAATTTTATGGTCCCCTCAAGTTATATTACTAGATTTCTATACCAAAAAGCACAAGAAACAGTGTATCACTTAAGAAGATAATTTATATAAAACAAACTTAAATTGGTGGATAAATATTATTAATTACAAATTAAAACATAATTTTTACACAATATTTAAGATATTATTAACTAATTAGTATTGAAAATAAAGAATAAAATTGTAGCAACCCTTTTTCCAAAATAAAATCAACTAGCTGGCTAGGTAGATATATGACAATATACAAGATATACAAATTAATTATGACAATCAACTATAATAATTCTCAACCCAAACAAACAAAAATAAACATCAATTCCTTCACCAACCACCAATTCCTAGTATTTGTTAATGGATATCATGGGAGTCACACATTCTATATTTATCATATATATAAAAAATATATATGCACTTTTCTCTTTTGTTCTTTTTTTTCCCTCAAATGGGAGAGGAACCTTCATAACCAAGAAGAGCCCCCTTTTTTTTCTTTTTTCTTTTTCCCTTTTTCTAATTCATACAAGTGGCTTGGCCTTAACAGATTTCCAGCTAGTTTCAATATCTTCTGCAATCCTCTTTGCATCAATAGATGAACCAAGCAACCCACGTTTAGTGAAACCAACAGCATAAAGTCCCTTTTCACCTTTCCATCCATTTGGGAATGGTTTCCTTGGGAAACCATCTTTCTCACTAAACATGTCACTTCCCTAATCACAATATATTTCAATCTCAATCAATATATAAACACTAAACATGTTATAAAAATATTGAGACTTTTTTCAAAAATAAAAGATAAAAAAAATTCATAAATATTGAAACTTTAGAATAATTAGGTTTTTATCATAGGCCTATGTGAGACTTGAATTTTTGTCAATACAATATCAGACTAGGTGCGTGGACATAAATTATAGATGGCCCAAATTGATAGTGTAATATTAAATTAGCATTTATATTGAGTTTAACTCATCCTTATAAAATTGGTTTTTAACACTACTAAAAAAACAAAAATTAGTGAGGGACATTTAGTGAGGGAAAACGTAAAATCCCTCTCTAATTCCGTCACTAAATTTTGCGACTAAGGAATTTGTGAGGAATTTCATTTTTTTCCGTCACTAATTTCCCTCGCTAATTTTGCTTTTTCTAGTAGTGTAAGGTGACTAGTGTCACTATCTATAAACATATTTAAGACCTTATTTTTATTTTACCTGAGACTTGGATTATTTTTTTCTAATAAGAATAAGAACAACTAGAAGAAAGAGTTGAATAATCAACCAAATAGAGATAGAAAAAACATTATTGTAAAAAAAGAAAAGGGATTGAAAAAAAAATGAAATTGGCCTCCAACACTTGATGACAACAAAATTAAAGATGGATTTCACATTTTGTCTCTGATTTTAGTTCAATTTTTTTAGTCATAAAATATTAAACAAGAAAAAAAAAAGTCTCTTTTATCTAAAAAATAAATAATATGTCTCTATTTTTTTTTTTGAAGGAATGTCTCTAGTTTCATTGTTACTAAGATTAATGACATAATTTACATTTTTCTATCTCTAATTTTGGTCCTTAATTCAATTATTTCTTATGCTATTTACCATATTTATCAACTATATGTATGAGTTAAATGAAGCACCTTTAACCAAGAGGGTACATTGCTTCTGTAACCAGTAGCTAGAATGATTGCATCAAAGTTCTCCACTTTCCCATCAACAAATTCCACTGCATTACGTGATAGTCGTTTAATTCCCTTGCAAACCTACACATATATTAGATGATATTAGACAAAATCTAATGATGGAAACAATGAAAGAACTCCAAGAAAATTAAAGAGATTTTATTTATCTTAGTATATTTTTAGAAGAGACAAAATTGATTATGAAGATGTAAAATTGGTTACGGAAAGGTTTGAATATTGTCGAGTTGAATTGATCTTGTCTCCATAATTAATTCTTATGTGTAGCTAGAATTTAAAAATTTTGTCTCTAAATTAATTTTTAACATTAGTTTTACGATCCAAAACTCGCTTTTATACGAAAGTTATATAAACATAAATCATATTATATTGAACTCACTTTTAGATATAATTAATTCATTTAAAATAGGCAAAATTACACAATTCTTCCCTAAACTTAATTTCATATAACACTTTTGTTCTTTATCTTTTTTTTTTGTCTCGATTTAGTCTTTTATGTTATAAGATGACAATAACTTAGCCTTATTAAAATTTTTGGTTTGTTTATGAGTTTGATGAGTTTTTGATGATTTTTTTTGGAGTTTTTGATTATTATTTATTTATAAAAAAGGACAACTTTGTTGACATTTTATAACATAAAAGATTAAATCCGGAAAAAAAAATAAAGATAAAGGACGAAAGTGTTATCTAAAGTTAAGTTAAGGGATGAATCGTATAATTTTATGAAAACACACATTAATTTTATAGAAATTAACATAATAAGATGAGAAACCCTTTTGGAAATTAATACCTAAAAGTATACAAGAAAGTATTACCTAAAATTAACTTTTATAAAGATCAAAACACACATTAATTTTATAGAATTTTTTTTTCGTTTATTAAGACAAGAAAACATAATAAGATGAAAACCTCTTTTGGATTTGATTGTTAAGACAAGAAAACATAATAAGATGAAAAAATCCTTTTGGATTTGATTGGTATGTAAAGAGAATGTTACCTTAATTTTGCCTGTTTTGATTTGAGCCACTGTCCCAACATCCAAAACTGGTGTCTTGCCGTACAAGTTCTTAAGCTCTAAAGGACCAATTTTTGGTCTTTCAATTCCAAATTGAGATGTATCTCCAAGAATAAGATCTGACATTAGAAGTAAAAATTTATCCACAAATTGAACAGAGAACCATTTAAGCAACCACATGGATAAACCGAAAGTTGATTTCCCAAATATTTGTTGTGGCAAGATATGCACCTGCATAAATAAAAATAAAAAAATAAAAAGTGAATTAAAGAAAATAATTTTTTTACGGAAATGCAAACAAATGTGTGTTTAATGACACATGATAAAAAATTTAATTTAATTTTTTTTAGAATTTGTGTATTCAACACATTAAAACATCAAAAAATAATTTTTCAACATAAAAATTATCAATTACATCTATTTTTGAATTTTCAACTAGTATTTTAAAGACATTTATTAGCAAGACTCTTTGCTTTAACAAACTTTTTAGGAAATTGTAGACACACTATGGCAATTATTTTTTTCATGCTTTTAGTTATACTGACACAAAGGCTCTTTGCAGAGAAGAGATTTGATCTTTAATTTGGAATTCTAAGATTTTTAGATGCTGACATTGTTTGCGCATGCAAACAGATTCCAATGACAGTGAGAGAACAAACAATGGCACAAACTCTTTTGTGATTTTTATTTCTCTAGAAAAGAAAAAAAAAACTCCAATTTCCATCTTTGAAAAACAAATGGATCTTGTATACTCTTATCATTTTAAACACTCCATAGACAAAAAGTAAATGTATTTAGACTAAACTTAATATATCTTAAATATATACAAAAAGTAAATGTATTTAGTCCAAATTTAATATATCTTGAAAGTCAGCAAAAGAAGTTAGTTGTAGCGATGGTTAATTTGTTAAGAGGTTTAAAAAATAATTTTTGTTTGAGAACTTTAAAATTTTGACTTTAGCTATAAAAAATTTATCATTTATTTTTCATCATTGTCCATTTTTAAATTATATTGGTTTAGGAGATTTCGTACTAAATATCAAATTGAAATTATAATAAGTTAGTTTTTCTAGTATGAAGTAGTAATCGGAAAGGAAAAAAAAATAGTATTATTTTATGTGTGTGGCTATTTCAACTTATTTTTATGTAGTTCAAGCATATGATTGAAGAAGTTTAGAATAATGAAGATCATGAAATTAATTAAAACTCACCGTATCTCTAACAACTAAGGATGGATGAGCATTATGGTTGCAAAGATCCAAACAAACCTCCATGCCTGAATTTCCACACCCCACCACCAAAACATTCTTGCCACAAAACATGCTACCACTCTTATACAAACTAGTATGCAAAATTGGTCCTTGAAATTGTTCCATCCCTTCAATTTGAGGCACAACTTCCTCAGCATTTTCACCACTAGCAACAATCAACCATTTACATGGATATTCAATAATAATTTCATCACCATTTTTCATAATTTCTTGAGTTTTAATCTTCCAAAAGCCACAAGCAACATCAAATTCAGCATTCACCACTTGTTTGCCAAAAATAGGATTTATATCAAAGTGATCAGCATAAGCCTTTAAGTAAGATAAAAATTGTTGCTTTGTTGGATATGATGGTAACCCTTTTGGAAATGGCATAAGAGGGAGTTGACAAAATTGCTTTGGAAGATGTAGCCTTAATCTATCATAGGTTTTGAGTTGCCACATTGAAGCTAAACAATTAGCTCTTTCAAGGATTAGACTTGGAATTCCTTTTTGTTTAAGACATGCTGCTGCTGCTAATCCTGAGGGACCAGCTCCAACTATAATTGGTCCTGGAACCAATAATGATTCTACCATGTCATCCTTCTTTTGATGATCATGTGCCATTTTGCATTCTAGTTCCTTTAAGTAGTCCATAAACATGAATAACACAAAAAATAATTAAAATCTAAGATTGAGTAAAGGGTAGGTTGAAATATTTCTAGAATTTGTAGGAGAAGGTGAATTATGGCAAAGTGAAGGCATGAAACAAATACAGTGAATTTAAGAGCTAGTTCTTAAAGGTAGAATTGTGATGACAAGATAATGGATGGTTTTGATCTTTAAGAATATAGAATATGGTTTTGATATATATGTATGGAAATTTTGGATATGTGAGTTTTCTAAAGGGTTATTTTGCTTCAATAAATTGAGATTGAGAGTTTGAAGTTTGGATATGCAAAATGAAAGAGGAAGGGAGAAGTAAGAAGTAAGAGAGTATGTGAGCTACACTTAAAGATAGTGAGAAAGTTGAGGAATAAAGATATGTTATTCACAAGGAATTTGTATTCGGGTGGTGACTTTTATATAGAGAGAGCCATAGAGAGAGAGAGAGAGATTCTAATAAGGGAGAGAGAACCAATTATAAAATTTTATATAAGAGGAGTAAGTAGTTTTGAACAAGATTAAATATAAGAGGAGTATTGTACCATATATATATATATACACATAGAGGGACCATATTAGGGGCACCCAGTATATATAAGAGATGCATTAACAACACCCTCTTGCAGTTGCAAGGATCAACCTGCTTACCTTAAATAAAATAAAGGGATTGAGGTGAAATAGGATGTCTAAGTGAGTTCCACCTATCCTAGGTTGTAAGCAATTTTGGGGAAACTATGATCGTCATCTGTTTTTACCTAAACCTATTTTAGGATTTACAATTCTATTTTGGATAACTATAACTTAGCGATTGGGGGAGATCTAGGATCGCTAGTTGTATATTATCATAAGTCTTGTCATATTCATATCATATTTTCATAATTATGTTAGAAAGTTAGCGTTGAACAAACATCATTATCTGAGTTTATTTTACAGAATGGATCCGAGTGGAGTAACCCCGAACACATCCCCATAACATATCGGTGAAAATTTCTATTGTATCACACAAATTCTTACATTGGATAAAATTAATATGGATCTCATATTTTGAAAATAACTGGAAAAAATTCCAATTTACTTCCTTTGATAAATATTTTAAAAAAATCAAGTTATTAATGATAAATATATTTAAAAAATTAAAGTTATATCCTAAAAAATCCGGTTGGATTATTTTGCACTCTTGACTTAAGGTCTTGGATCTGTCACCGATAAATATTCTGGAAAAAGTTTTCAATGATAAATAAATTTAAAATATTTTTCTTGTTTGTAATTCAAGTTATTAATTGAAAAACATGAAGTTTGACTTTAATTTTGCCAAATATTGTTAAGTCCATAGATAGAAATTGACTCTGTTGTTCTTGAGCATAACTCAGTTGATAGAAACATCAATTTATATATGCAAAAGCCATAGTGTAAATCCCAAATTTCACACTTAAATTTCTCACTTATTCGTAAGGGGTGAAATTATGTTACTTTGAAGAAAAAAAATTGACTCTATTTTATTTTGGCACTCCTTGTGGTTTAAGGGAGGTTTGTTAGTTTATTTCTTTTTTTTTTTGTCTCTTAAAAAAAAATCAATAATTCAATTTTTTTAATTGTAATTAATTAGTCGCATTTTTTTTAAAAATTGTTATTTGACACATAAATTTTTTTGTTTTTTTTAAAATCTTCAATTATTTTGCATCCTAAATTTCATTTGTTCAGGGGTCGATTCATATAAAGGAAGAAAACTCTTTAACATCTATTTTTTAAACCACAAAATTCCAACATAAAATCTTTATTTAAAGGTGGTAACCCAGCTCCTTGCCATTTATATTTCCATCAAATAATTTTTAATACTAACACTTCATATCTGATTTGATGATAGTCATGATATATATCTCACTCTCAAATAAAAATAGTTTTCTCAATATACGTTATATTTATATATTGTTAGTGCTCATGAGTATGTCGAAGGGTTTGGTTATGTAGGACATCTCTAGTTGATAATAACGAACATAAACCAACAACAACCTTTCATACATCCCAAAAACAAAGATAAAAGAATATAAATGTATAATCACAAAGCACACTAAGGTAATGCCAAACAATCTATAGCAAATAAAGACAAATTAGCCACTGAAATGTCCTATTAATGGTTGTAGAATAGTGCTGTGCTTCAACTAAATTCATAAAAAGTGGGCATGGCAAGTAGAAGGTAAGTCAATTCCAAGCATGATTTTTTGGGATGTTTATGTTGTTGGATCCATAAAAAATTAATTGTAGAGCGCTTGATTTAAAGGCCTCTCACACTAATAAGTATTATTCATTCATGATGTTCATTTAGAAACAACAAATTAAGTTAGAAAATGAGACTTCCCGAAAACATAAGTTGGTGTAATTAGTAATTTTTTTCAAGAAGCCAAAATAAGATTATATTAACCGAAAGGCTCTCCAAAACATATGGAGTACACAATGAGCAACTCAAAGAACCAAAATTAAAATACAATAATAAAAAAAGCAAAACTACAATGGAAACCCAAACACTCGGTACAAATATTACCCTGAAAACATTGTAGGGTTAATCCACCGTGGTGAATAACAAAATCTAAACCAGGATTCGTTGCTTTCATTCACGAAAAAGATAGCAATTTAATTTTATATCAAATGATTTAGGCACTGCCTCTTCCTTTTGCTGAAACCATCAGGATTTGTGTTCTTATCAGATAAACCAAACAGATGCCAACCAAATAATATGCATAGAGGACCGCTTTCTTTTAGAGAAACCACTCAATGAACTAAACAAAAATGCAGGACCAGACAATCGTTGGGGACACTGAAGATACACCAAGCCGTTGCAAAACCAAAACCCAAATGCTTCCAAATTGATGACGACCCAGAAACAAATGGTCCATTGTTTCTTCACTACCTGCACATCCTAAAATGCAAAGATTATGTTGGCGTTCAACTACTCAACGTCTAACCAAATTATCCTTCGAAGCAATACAATTTTGAAAGAGCCGCCACATAAACCCCTTGAACATTATAGACTTTGTCCTTGGATAATTTTCATCGCCATGTGTCATCGTTGCCAACCTACAAAACAACATTAGCCAATAGAGCAACAACGTTTCCCCCACATCTTGTTTTCCCAAGCAAAAATTCGACGCCACCCTTTCCACCCATCACTACCTAAACGCCATCCTAAGGCATACATATCCGCCACCCAAACCTCCTTATTCTCCAATAACTCACACAACCTACAAAACGCTAAAGGTTGGTATAGTTCGTAATGATTTAATTCAAATTTCATAAGAATCCAAGTTGAAATCTCGCTACTAATATGGCGACTTCATTGGTGGCAATAATACGAAAGCATATTATATTAGTGCTCCCTGAGATGCATCCCTGACGTACACTTGTTATATGAGATCCATAAACCCAACTCACATGAACTTTTAATTTATATAAAAAAAAAATGTGAAATTACTTGAGATTCGTTGGTTCTACCAAAATAACAATCACATAAACCTTGAGAAAGAGTCACTCTTGCATTTAGTCCTACAAGTTAAAGGTTAAAATTGAACATATTTTTTGTAGACTTAAAAAAGTTATAATATTTTATTGACTAATTAAACAAAAACATATTTAACTCTTATTTTATTAATCATAATTTGTCCAAGTATTTTATTTGTTTAAATCTTCTTTTAAAAATATTATAGATTATATTACCAATGGTCAGAAATCATTTGAGAATTTTTAAGCAGGTTTTTAAGTGAACTAAAAATTTATATCGAATTATTAAACTTTTATTGTAATTATTAGGTCCTAAAATGTTAATTACTTTGTAATTTAATGTATGTGGTCAAGTTAAATATCAATTATTTAAAACTTTAGGGATCCAATTAAATATTTTTATAGTTTAAGGATCGAATTACAAATCATCATTCCCTAAACTAAAAAATATTTAATCGGATCTCTAAAAAAGTTTAGAGGGTATACATGAAATTCATAGCCAGCCCTAGTTTTTTAGTGAGAGAAACTTTTTTTCCTTCATTCGTTGAGGGAGGAGGAGTAGTTTTAGGTCATTTTTGACCTAAAATCATCCCTCTATGTCTTTTTTTCTCTTTTCTTTCAATCTAAATAAGTGGTTTTCACATATATTAAGTTTTTCCTTGTGTTTTTGTGATTTTGTCGTCTAATTGCGGCGTTGTGTTGTTAGTCATCTTGTGCGGCGTTTGATTTCGCGTGTTGTCGTGGTGTTCGTTTAGTTCCTATTGAAAGATCGGCATCAGTCAATTACAAGTTCAATCAATGATTTGGGTGTCAACGTTGCAGATCCGAAAGCATGAGAATTCCAGTGACTTAGATTTTATCATATTATTTGTAGGTATTTTGCCGTTGTATGTATTAACTTGGATGTTGTGAGTTTGTTCGTAGATTCATCATTTACGTTTTTAACGATGTTTGTATCTATTTTGATGTACTCTATCAATTTAAATGAATGAATATCATTTTACTTTAATAAAAAAAATTGAGGTGGACCTTCATAATATTATTATTAGTAGTATTATTATAAAATTATTTTTTACTAAAATTGATAAGGGTTCACTTTTTAGACTTTTGTTGGGAGGTCATATTAGACAAGCCCATAAATGCCAAAAATTGGTCAGAATGTTCTTTATGCGATGTTGATTCCTTTAGATTAAATAAAAAGTGAAACTAGATATAGATTTTTAACATATGAAACACGAGTATGGTAATTTTTGTGTGCCAAATTACCATAAAGGTTAGTAACCTTATTGTGAATAAGAAGATCGATATTCAAATTTCTATATATACACACTTCTCTCTCGATTGCAAAAGGGTATATACCTTTCCTGCTGAAAAAAATTTGCGCAGTCAAATTTCCTAGTCTTTTAAGGGTTCTAAGTGGAATATTAATTAAGTGTGAATCAAACTTCACTGTTCCAAACTCCAACTTCATCATGACATCAGCTTGTCAACGGAATATTACCTCTATTTTTTGGTGTGTTTTTTTCCTATGTTATAGATATGGAGTTTTTATTACTGATTAATCTTTCGGAGAATTTATGAAATTCATAAGGTCTGTCCTTCTTCCAACCGAATATATCCATAAGCAAGAGTATCGAACCATAGATCACTTGTTTAAGAGGTTTAAATCTCTTACCACTTAGATCAATTCATGGTTGGTTTGACATAATTTGATTTAATTTATCAAAGTTTACAAGACAACTCAACATTCAACTAGACCAATATGAAAAATAGTTAGATTGATGTCTACCTGCTCTAGCGATAAAACAAAAGTTAGATTTATGTATGAGTAGTTAGTTCTACATTGACTATGAATGAATAAATATTTGATATACAAGAGGGATGATCCAGAAACCTAATTGATAAGTTAGTTTTATATCTATTTCTATGAATTTATTTTACTAGATAATTAAGTATATTTGTGTGATTTTAGTTCCTTTTTACTACCTTTTATTTAATTTTGATTTTTAGGATTAGGAAAGGAAAATAGGAAGAAAATGATGTGAAAAGTGCATTTGACATAGCATTAAAGATAATAGATCAAAAATTGGTACACAAAGACGAAGTCAATGCAAGAGAACAGGTGAAATGTCAAAGGAAAATCACCATGTGTATAAATTTAAAAGGGTCTTGTTAACCGATGCCTCCGGGACACTGGTTAAGAAACTAAAAGTAGAAAGAAAAGTTATAATTTCCAATGAAAATAGCAGTTTTTAATGTTTAAAACATAGAATACACAATTTTCAAGGAAACATTTCCTTTTACAATTCCTTAATCAATGTCCTGGAGGCACCGGTTAACATTTGGGTTATGGCCGTAGGCAGTACACTTTGAAATTTTAATCGTTTTCTAGACTTAATTGTCAATAATGGATGTTTAGGCTATATTTAGGCACAAATTAGCTCATAATGCATACCACTTTTCACTTCTAAACTTTAAATTCTTCGGTTTCCTATTTCAATAAATACAAGTTTATATGTCCTCATGAGCATAACTCAGTTGATCGGGACAATATATAAAATATGCAAGGGTCGGGTTCAAACCCCGGCCACCCGAAGAAAAAAAAAAATACAAGTTTATATTCATTTCTTCTATTTTCAATGTTTTTCTTTTATTTTGTTATATCTATTGTGATCAATGGTGAGTAGATTTCATTGTCTTGAAACTGTGGGAGAAATTCAAAGATAGATTTCCTTAATCTCAATTCTCTCTCTTTGTTACGAGCTTCACAACATTTTAATTCATTCTTATTATTCTTCATGTGCGCAACCATGGAAGTATAGTTATCTAATACTAGATATTGAGCGATGGATTGAAAAGGAAAGCTTGATATCAACAAATAGGATTAGATAACGATATAACTATAGTTACATGATCTTAGAATCATTTGATGGACTGAAAGGTAAAGGTTTATGTTAGACATATAATATTGTACCAGAGATTCAAAACATGAATAAAAAAAATCTAGATTCTCTTGAGTTCATAAGGGACAATTCTCATCCATGGGTTTTGTCAACAATTCCTCCATGAAAATAGGATATTTTGGTAGTTCAAGACACAATTTTGCATCTCTGAAAGGAGACATTACTTACAGTAGTTTATCCACCCTTTAAAATTTGATTCCCATTATTGACACGTCTGCAAGTTTACAAAATATTCGTCGTAATAAAAAGAGTATCGAATCCACAAGGACTTATGAATCTCAAGGGTATATTTTTCTCATAAGTTATGCAATGGAAAAGTGTTTTTGAATTTTAGAAAATGAATGATTGAAAGATAAATGATTGAAGATATCAAATTGATTTAAAACGTCTTGGAATCATTGGAGTTCATCATTATAACGAACTTTCCAAATCATATTCATTTCTTTTGCCTTTGAAATGCAAGCATAATGATGAGATAACATCTAATGTGTATCAATTGATCTTTCAATAGTAATGAAAGAAATGTCTTACCAACATGACTCTACATTCTCATGGTTTTCATGTCAGCTTGAGTCGTTAAGCCTAATTACTCATTTCATCCCAAAAGTTCCTAGGCTATTCTCATGGTTTGAACCTTTTGTCTAGCTTAAGATTTTCAGCATTCTACCTTCAACTTAGCTTATCGGTAGATTGCCTAATGATGGAAGAATTGACAAGTACACCAAAACGTAATAAGTAATAAAGTAATAATTTATCGTCTCCACATAGATTTTTGTTCAACTAGGCAAGTTTGAATTGTTTGCACAATAAGAAAGATTATTTTATTGCAGAAAATAAAAAATGTTGATTCATAGGTTTAGGAGCAATTAGAATTCTTTGAATCTCCTTTATCTTCTTTGTTGAATTATTTCTAAGGATCCATAATAAATTAAAGGTTCTTATTTGTATGTAATTATTCTAATAAGTTTGAGGTTGTTAATCTCTTGACTTAAGATCAGTTCAATAGACTAGGTTTGTCGGACCAAGGATTGAAAAACATTATAAAGCCCGAAACATAGAAAAATTTGAGGAGATATCTCTGGTCAACCTCTTCTGAACGCTGCATTATAAACTTTATTATTTGCCTTTGGTAAGATAGACGACATAGAGCTATTCGTTTGTAGAACTGCTAAGGTAAGAAATGGTATGTGATGTACATCTAAGATTCATAGAGTTATTCGTTTGTAGAACTACTAAGGTAAGAAATGGTATGATAATTTAGGAATCCCAACTCTTTTACGTTTTAATTACCATCTGAGAGAATAAGACTTCACACTAACAACTTTACCTAAACATAAAGACCTTGTAGGATTGACGACCCGATACCCGTAGAGTGCGTATAATTTTATTGTGATCAGCAGGTGCAACTTGACAGCTAAAGGCACGTAACAATCCCACAAACTCGTCACTTAAACATAACCCTTATGCAGACGATTTTACTTATCACTTATTGCTTGAAACGGTATGGTGCACTTGCCAAATTTAGTCATCATGTTTGTAAGGGTCTTTATTTATGCATCTTTGCTTTGAGGTTAAGTTATTATTTCTAGGATTTTTCCTCCGATCCAACTTGAAAAACAAGCAAATAGTGCAATTGACCCCGCCAAGATGCGCAGGGTGCTCCACTGGCATACACATTAGGAAGCCCCTCAGGGCAAATTCCGCATATTTTTTGTCTTTTTTCACACGTTCTTCCATCTTAAAATGTCTTGCAACTTGGGGTGAATTTTCCCCAACTTGTATTGTCTTCAAAAACCTTACAAGTACCATTGATCTTGAAGTAGATAAAGTAGTCACAAGAAAGGGGGGGTTTGAATTGTGACCCTTTAATAATTATTCTGTAACTTAAAAAGTAATTCTCAAGTTGAAACTTGGAATGATTAAGTTAGTACCAGACTTCAGAACGTTCTGATGTC
>Ga0228710_1008364_pt1 | contig 14856 bp, 9 predicted proteins | sample MedpolnodulmetaG_FD_177995 | JGI IMG/M metagenome (GOLD analysis project Ga0228710, IMG submission 177995) | Root nodule microbial communities from Medicago polymorpha collected in Santa Monica, California, United States - pink nodules | ecosystem: Host-associated > Plants > Roots > Nodule...
AAATCCCCAAAATCCATCTTCATCAAAAGGAAGTGAAAGAAAATCCCCTCCACCATATACACATTAACAGCAGCTTGAACACCATTCTTCATAAACTCAGATCCGCGGTAGTGATAACAACGCCATCAGAGTCCAAAACAGATCCAACGAATCAGCGCCAAACCCACGTAAACGAATCAAAGCCAAACCCACGTAAACGAATCAACATAAACAGTGAAAACGATGGAGCAACATCAAACCCACTTCGACGAATGCGAAAAAAACGCAGGTTATTCGAACTCAAACGCAACCCAGACCTCACACCAGAGAATGGGTTGAGCCAAATTTGAATCGTGAAGTGTTTCAAAAAAATCAATACCTCGAATAATCTCCCTCTCAAGCTTCAAATTGTATATCTGTAACCATGGTTTTCTCTTAGATCTGTGAAGACGAGAAGGAGAATAACAAAGAGAAAATGATTTACGGAACAGTGGGTTTTGATTGCTTTTGTCGATGTATGAATGGGAGAGGAAGAAGAGATTGAGTTTCAATTTTTGGAACCTGTTGGAGATTTTCTGGAGATTTTTTCTTGAAGATTTTCTTTCTCTTAGATTTTTCTGGAGATTTTTTCAGCATTTGTTCTTCTGTTTCTTGAACAAGCAACGAAGAGGGAATGAGAAGATGAAGATGAGGGTATTTTTGTCCATTCCCATGCCATTTTGCTAATTTGATGACGTGGCAGTCATTAAGTGGGTTAATGGACGAAATTTTAAATGATTAAACTTTGCAAGGGTAATTTGCCAGGATTAATGATTACAGGGACCAATTTTTAAATGACCCCTAATTGCAGGGACGAAACACATATTAAAGCCTTTATTTTATTATTATTATTTTGATTTAACCTTTCAACCCTTCATCTTCTAGATTCATCCTCATACCAAAACTGGTTCTTGTCCTGCTCGTAAACTCTTTTGGAACCGCATCCTATTACGATTCACCTTGCTGAAATCTGTTCCAACCTTTCAGAATTGCAAAACAACCCAATGGCAAAACACTAAAATTAGAACATTTTAGAAAGAAAAGAAAAAAGGATTAAGAGCACAAAAGAGAATGCCACAATGGGAACAAAGTCAATGTTCTATGAGCTTCACAATACCCATTTCAAAAACCTTTAGAAAATGAAACTAAATTGCAGTAGAAATTTGATGATATTTCCTCCCATCTTGAACCAGCCTCAAACAGAGTTCCGACCACCTCCTTCTCTTTTGCAAAACGCCACCGCGAAGACCCATCGCAAACCTACCGCACCACCCATTACAGATCCCTCCTCCTCCTCCTCCTCCTCCTCCTCCTCCTCCTCCTCCTTCTCCTCGTGTAATTAGTATGAAATTAAGTCCATCACACCACCCTTCTCTTTTCCACTCTTGTTGTATCACGGCCACTGTGTCGTGTTGGCTCGCTTGGTTATTCCGTCGTGATGCTTTCCCCTTTCTTGAGTAAGTCCTTTGGTCTACTAGATTAAGTTTTGCATCTCAACTTGCACACCTGGTAACCAGTAAACATTAAAATATACATATGACATGGCTTCAATATAGTGGAGTGTGTTTAAAGGTTGTGACACTAGCATTCCTCTTTTTAAAATTTGTATTCTAAAATTCCTATCCTCTGATCTTTCAAGTATCTATGGTCCAAATAATCCTTACTTAATGAATCTGTTATAGATTCTTCTTCCATGAGAAACTCACAGTTTTATTTTACCATGGCTATATTATTGCTTTGAATTTCAGGTAGAGGTTTTAAGTAGAGTACGACATCCAAACCTGTTAACACTTATTGGAAGCTGTGCAGAGTCTAAGTCACTTGTGTACGAATACCTAAACAACGGTAGCCTTGAAAGCCATCTTGCCTGCAAAGACAGGACTCCACTTCCATGGCAAATTCGAATATCCATTGCTGCTGACATATGCTCTGCTCTAATATTCCTTCACTCCAGCAAGCCTTGTATTATCCATGGGAATTTGAAGCCTAGTAAGGTTCTCCTTGATGCTAACTTTGTTGCCAAACTTGGTGACCTGGGGATTCCTTCTTTAGTCCAGCACAATATGGATTCAGCCGACACGGGCACAGTAGTATGTAATAACTCGCATAAACGTTTGGCGTATGTGGATCCAGAGTGTCTTGTCACTGGTAAATTTACACCAGAGTCAGACGTGTATTCGTTCGGAATCATACTGTTACAACTTCTAACTGGAAGACCACTTTCGGGGCTAGTTAGAGATATGAAATGCGCATTGGAAAAGGAAAATCTTAAAACTGTGTTGGACTTTTCAGCTGGTGAGTGGCCACTTCATCAAACCACACAACTGGCATACTTAGCATTGAGGTGTTGTGAAAAGACTTGGCTGGACCGGCCAGATCTTGTGTCAGAAATCTGGAGTGTTCTTAAACCATTCAGAACTATTTGCATCGACAGGAGACAAGAGTTGACTTCTAAGAAGCTTCAACGAGCTCCTTCTCATTTTGTCTGCCCCATTGTCCAGGTGAAGATCATAATTCATAACCTGTTCCATATTCATTTTTATCAAAAGCTTAACTTTATTGTATGCAACATTCTTTGTCTTTATTTATTGAAAATGTTAGGCAACTGGAATTTTTTCCTTCTAAACCAGAAACTCATCTTTTCTCATAAAAAATTGAAACTTTTAGAGATATAATAAGATGGGAGCAGAAATGCAAAGGGCTACAGACACATTTACAACCAATATGATCCCTTAGAATACTTGGTGCGTGTTTGGGTAGCCATTTGTAGACTCCCAAACTCAGTTCACAACAGCTATAATCCCCTGAAATCAAAGTATTTTGTATTTTTCTTTTGTTGGTGGGTGGGATGTAATATAAGAATATGAACAGTTAATTCCTTTCCTGTTAACGACAATGATAATCATGGCGGTTGTTTTTGGTTTTACAGGAAGTTATGGAAGACCCATACATAGCTGCAGATGGCTTTACATATGAAGAAGAGGCAATAAGGGGATGGTTGGACAGTGGTCACAACACTTCCCCTATGACAAACCTCAAACTTGAACACACAGATTTGGTACCTAATTATGCATTACATAATGCCATTCTGGAGTGGCAGCAACTGTGAATATTTTCCATTATAATTGCCACATAGTGATGTAAATTACACTTGAAAAAAGCTCTTCTCAAGTGAGCAAGTAAAGTGTATTCACTCTTGAATATAAGAGTTAGGATAAATGAAGGGTATATACACTATTACTTGCTTACCTTTGATAATTTCACTATAGGTATTTTCGGTATATGAGTATTTTCGGGTGAAGAAAGTAGGTGATAGAGGGGGAGGATATTTTTTTAAGGAAATCTTCTCCTTGTTTGGGTTGGGAATTGGGATCTTTCTAAAATGAGGGATTGTCATGTAATTGTCAAGAACCCGCTTTCATTCTTATCAACAGTTTTAGAATTTCAAGTTGTCTAAATTGAGGATTCCAAATATCTAAAGTATACGTTTGGTTCTGCAGTGATTTTGTGGTGTATGACTTGATTTCAGCATAAAATATGTTTCAAATATGTTTGTGCATGGCACAGGTGCCTACACACGTGTTTGTGTGTGTGAGAGAGACTTTTAAAAGACGTTTATTTACTGTTAGAACTCCGGTGTCCCATCATCAAAGCCACTATTGTCTATTGTGACAACGTTAGTGATGTTTACTTGTCAGGTAATCCTATTCAACATCAACGCACAAAACACATTGAAATGGATATCCATTTTGTGCGTGAAAAGGTTGCTAAAGGTCAAATACGTGTTCTACATGTTTCATCTCGCTATCAAATAGCTGACATTTTCACCAAGGGCCTTCCGGTGCAATTATTTGATGATTTCACAGATAATCTCAACATTCGTCGACAGAGATAATTGAAGCACAAGTCAGTGATACTTGATGTCCAAGTTAGGGATATTTGAGGCCCAAGATGAAATCCTTGTATAAATACACATTACATCATAATGAAACACTCACGAGAATGAATTCTATTAGTCACCTAGACTCACGCGTTGAATACAATTATCAACTTAGATCACTTGGCAAATATGCATGCATGTAAGTGATTATCATATTTTCATATATGCATGTTTGTGCTATATCTCTAGAAAAGGAGCATCACAATCTCTTCAAGAATAAAGAAAAGCTAATCACAATACACGGAGGTGTGGCTGAAAAATAGAAAGTGAACAATAAATCATGCAATAAACAATTGCCAGCTGTGTCGGGAAAATTTCGTTCTGCCTACTTTGCCAGAAATAACATTTTTCTTTTCAATAAATAGGAGTCTTAGGACACTAATTCGGGTTGGTTAATACATTAAAAATAACATATAACACATAAAACATCTGTAGATTATTTGTATATGATTAAACATGCCATATTTTATTTTCTTTGTTTAAATTTCAAAGTCATTTATGTTTTATGCACATTTACATTTCTTTCACTTTAACCTATGCACTTTTATATTTCATATTATTAGTTTAAGTCTTTTACTTGATATGCACTTCTCTACATTTTATGTTTCTTTGCACGATACTACTTTTTCAAAACCTTGAACTCCAATTAAGTTTAGTGTACTAGAGAAGGTTTTTTTTTCCATCAAAATCATACACTTTTCTACATAAAAGAACACATACAAAAGTCTCATGTTCGAGTATTCAAAGACAACATCGACACTATTAACTTCCGCCACATATACAAGCAACGAGCCACAACACATACTTACTCGTTCATAAATTGAATACATTGGAGTCTTACTTTTTAACTTGTCAATGATCCACGTTTAAACTAGTTTTTTTTAAGGAAGTTGTTGGTATGAGCGCTATTGTCTCAATAATATCAAAATCCCCACAACAAGTACAAGCTAATTTATTACATCTAGTTTGAAAAAGACAAAAATCATAAGGGAAATGTTAACTGGTGCCCCCGGGACACTGGTTAATGAATTATTTTGTTGGAAATTGTGTATTCTATTTCTTAAAAGTTGAAATATTGCTTTTTTTAAAGTAAATCATATCTTTTATTTCTACTTTTAGTTTCTTAACCCGTGTCTCGGGAGCATCGGTTAACAAGATTCAAATTATAATGATATATGCATGCAAATCTTGGGAAAATGTTCACCCTAATAATCCTTTTGACATCGTAGCTCTATTCTATTTTTTTTTCTTAACCCACTTTAGTTAGAGGCCAAACTCCTTAAAGAATTCCCCCGACCTATCATTCCAAGCTTTTACATTTTGGTTGAGTTGCCGTTCAAAGTAATGATTTTAGAAATTCCCATACACTTATAATCTTGTATTGTTTGAGAATCGAGATGAAGGGTAATTTAATATAACACTCACATTTCTTAACACAATAAGATATCTTTTATATTCTCTACAAAAAAGACATCTTTTATATATTACAATTCAACGGCCTAAAATGAATAGTACCTCAAAACATGATGTGACATATTTTATTTTTTTGGTACAACATGATGTGACATATTTAAGAGTAGAACGATGTGATATTTTGGATATAACAAATAATTAAAACCTCTTTTTTATGGTGGCCGGGGTTTGAAGCCCGAATCTTCGTTGAGTTAAGCTCACGAGGACAAATAATTAAAACCTCTAATAAAAAAGATATAGTAATTATTACCAAAAAAAAAAAAATATAGTAATTAGAAATCCACCTAAAAATTTATTAATTTAAATTAATTTTTTCTTGTTAGAAACGTTGTTTTTTCGCCCTACTACTACGACTACTACAATAGGTGCAGCGTGCAGGAAGGAAGCAGAGTTTCTCTCTTCTACCGCCATTTTCTCGATCGTTTTTCCTTCTTCTCAATCCCTACGCCGCCGATTTCAATTCTTTCCGGATCGTCACTTCCAATCGATCTCTTCCTCTCTCTCTCGTACGTCATCTCACTTTTTCTTACTCAATCCTCGATCTAGATTAGATCACGCTTTACGAAATTAATCTATTCAATTTTATTTTATTTTTTAAATTGATTCATTTTGCAGTGTTTATATTTATAGTTTGCGATTAGAGATAAGCTTAAACATGTAGGTACCTTTCTATTTTTATATGTATTTGAAAGATCTTGTTTGCTGTGGTCGCTAATTGTCATTATTTTAGTGAATCTAAGATTAATCGATAAGGTTATGCTTATCAACGTTGAATGAAAATGAATAGATTTAATATGATTAATGTTTAATTTCTACAACGATTGTTGAGTTTGGATGCATTTTTATTTTTCTTACCTACTTTAATATGTTGAGAGATTCAAAAATATAAAAATTATTGTTCGTTTGGCATTAGTCCAGTAATTAGCAGCATTTTGCACATAACAATGCACCGACCTATGTTGTAAGGACCACGGATAGTAGCGATTCGTTCAAATTCCACTGCAATAGAGCTACAGTACCACTACTATTTAACAACACTGGTCCTGGCATTTCTTTTTTGTTCATTTGAAATTTATTTTAATTTTTTACGCTTACTATTTTATACTTCGTGCAGGGGAATCCTGTAAAGTTTGTTGGTTAGGTTTGGGCCGAATAGATGCCAGTTGCAAAACTTACTGCCTCAGGTACTCCCAATTTTATGAAACCGGAAGACGGAAATGATTCTTTGGATACATTGATAAGACAAGCGGTTGGAAAAGAACCATTCCTTTCCTTTCCTAGGGCTGGTGGTGACAGGCCAGCACAGTGGATTCAATTATTTCATGCTTTAGAACAGCAACAAGGTATTGCAATAAAAAGAAATTTTGGTAATATTATATTGTTTGAATTGAACATTTCTCGGGTATTGGAATGTATTAGCCATGCGATTAGCCTTCCTTAAATAAAACTAAAATCATTAAAATTGCATTTGTAACTGAAGTATACAACACTAGTAGAATTGTATGTAACTGATTCCGAACCCAAATTTTCTGATGTAATATTTGATTCATTTGGCAGAAATTCCAGGGTGGCCTCTGTTCTCTCCTGCAAAGGTTCAACTACTAAAGTGTGACAAGTGTACCAAAGACAGAGAGTTTTGTTCACCCATTAATTATAGAAGGCATAAACGTGTACACCATCGGTTGAAAAAGCTTGATAAGGTTATCTTTATATCTCATAAGTTGAAGGACTCATCTCATATTGTTGTTCATGGTTTCATGCTTTTGCTGCCAGTGTATTTTCATGTTTATTTCTTTTTCATGTCTTCCTCAATTTGACCTAATGCTTCTTATATATTTTAGGACTCTAAGATAAGTAGGGATCTTTTAGGGGCTTATTGGGATAAGGTAATGTTTATCATAGTAAATTTTACATAAATGAAGAAGGCTAATTCTATGGTGCACGAGTAAAATAGTGTTGTACCACGCACACATTAATTTTCCACCATTTGATCAATAGGTCCTATCATATCTCACTTTGATGCAATGGTGGAACTTATTGATCCAAGGGTGAAAACAGACTTGTGAATGGTACAACACCTACTTCACTTCTGCACAATAGAACTAGCCTATGAAGAATACATCTTATTTTGATGTGCTGATTTTTTTTTTTCTTTCCATAATTCATGTAGCTCTCTGTAGAAGAGGCAAAGGAAGTTGTGTCATTTGAGAATGTGATGTTGGAGGTAAAATCGTTTTGCTCTGTACTTTGCTAGTTTATTTCTCTATATAGTTATTTTAATTTGATTTTCCTTGCACTGTTGCACACGTAATGGTCATATGTCAAATATCTTTGATTAGCATAAATGAAAGTGGGGGGAGGTCGAGTGACACAAGACTCTCATACTTTCTTCTTTCTTTCCCTTTTTCACATACTCACTTTATTCTTTCACACTCTTTCATTTATGCTATATTTTGTATCGTGATTTGTTTGATCATCTTAGTTCTTTCTAATCGTCATATTGGATTTGAAAATGATCCTCTGTTTGTTGAAAGATTAAAGGTGCCTTTCAATGTGAATATGATTTTTAAACACGTTCTTTGTCCTTCTTGTCTGGAAATAATATATATATATATAGACACACACGCGCGCGCGCACACACACACACAAAGACATAGTAGTCTTAATGTTGTTTTAAATTGAAAGTTTATCAAAGACGGGTTACATATACAATTACAAAGTCATAGCAGTCTCTCGCTGTTCCCCTTTTCAGCTCTTATTGTTTTCTAGTTTTACTTTTTTCCCTAATTAACCTTAATATATTGTATTCTTGTCTTCACCCACCGAAAATGCTTTCCAGGAGGTTCCAGGGTCTTCAATTGTACAAGCTCTCTCAACTCTTAGAACTCAACAAGGATTTTACTCTTTTCCACCGTATTATCTCAGGGCTGGTTTCTCCCTTTTGGTAAGAAATATTGCTGTCGTACTTATCAACCATTCATTCTTGTTTTTTGCTGCATACATTCATTAGGTTTATTAATGCAATATATGTCTACATTATTTGCAGGATATTGTTCAATCCAGGCCTTCTAGTTTTCCTATATCTTCCCAAAAGTTGTTCAATATTCTCGATGATTCCAGTGAAAATACATTTTTATGTGGAACAGCAGTGTCAATGCAAAGACATGTTTTTGATGGAGAGGCTGGAAAGATTGGGCTGGAAGCAAAAAACCTAGTTGCTTGCACAAGTTTCTTGCTAGAGCAGAAATTGGTAATGGTTTTTCCTAGCTTCAAAAACTTTTCCTTTTTGTAGTAAAAATATTTTTCTTTCCTCTCTGTCTGTCTCTCTCTCTCTCTCTCTCTCTCATGTGTTGTGTTCAATACTTGATGGTGAAGATGTGTTTCTTGTGCTTTGTCTAAGAAGATTGATTCATCATCAGGATATACCTGAGAATTGCAGATAAATCTTGCATGATAATAATATTGTTAACCAACAGTATCGGGTGTACGATTTGTTATTCTATGGTTTTTGCCAGACTTCCCTCTTGTTTGGGCCGACACTGATTTTATTGTTTGGGTATCTGTAAGTTGGGTTTATTTCTTTATTTTTTTTTCAAACCTCAGCATGATATTGCACGAGGGTCATGTTAATGATAGTAATACCAAGCCATTAAAGAGACTTCACCAAATAGCAGGGCCACTGGCTAGTGTGTACACATACACTCTTCATTTATAGCTATTGTTAGCTATGTACAAAGGGTTATTCAACCAGATTTCTATTCTATATTGTTGGCACAATGGTATTAGGTTAGTTTCCATTATCACTCTTCCCCTTGGCTTCTTCACAGGAAGGTTGTACCACTAGACCCATATTTAATCATGTTTTGTTCTTTAAATAATTGTCATGAAAAGGATCTAAAATATTATTTTATGTGCACTAAAAAATCTATAGTTCTTTCTTGATTGAGAGTTTACATATGTCGAGAAGAGAACCAAGTAGAAAGGGAAAATGAATCTGGAATAATATTTCAATATCTAAGGCTGCTAAAAAACCTTTATGATTCTGATGCATCTTCTCTTTTTAGGAGTTATCAGTTAACATGAGTCCAGCAAATAGCTACATAGGATGTCATGTGATTTGATTTTGAAGAATAAAAATGTGCTAGTTGAACTTAAGTTCATAGCATATCCTCTGTTCAAATTCAAACATTAAACATGATTCTATTCTTAACTACATTTGTGATAAAATGTGAATTTCCTTTCACATAGGTAAAGGCGTGGCTTGCAGACAAAGATGCCGAAGCATTGAGATGCCAGAAGCTGCTGGTGGAGGAGGAGGAAGCTGCTCAGAGAAGGTATCAGTTCTTGTTCTTCTGTCCTGTGATTCATGAGTTTCATTTCCACTGTTAGGTTACGAGGAATTGAAAATATTTCAAGAGTTAATTGGGTTGAAATAGATATATACAAATTTGCAGTGTAATATTCAATCCATTTTTCCATCTGTTTACAATGTTTCTCTTGGGTGCATGTTTTTTATCACCCTATTTTACATTACCAATCACCTGGACTTAATGGACATTTAGGACTTTCAGTGGAGCTTAACTTTCTTGTAATTTTTAATAGCTGAAATAAGGGAATTCATATAATCATAAAACCAGTGCGGCTAAGAAATGACGCATTTTCTTTTTCTTTGATTTCATACGCAATTTTCTAAGTACTTTGTTAACTTATTTTTCTATTGTGTTATTTATAAATGAATGATAATGCGTTTCTTAATTACACAATTAATCAACAAAATAGTAATTGTTCAACTTGTTGATTTAGCAAATTCATAAAGTGCTAAAGATGTTGGCGAAAATGTACTCCCACGTGATAGTTGTCAACTAGTCACTATGGATAATATATTTTATTTTACATTATCCCTTTATTTATTTACAGACAAGCTGAGGTTTTGGAGAGAAAACGCATGAAAAAGCTTAGGCTTAAAGAACAAAAGGCGAGGGACCAACTTGAAAATGACATAGAAGTTAAAGGGAGCATCAGAAGCGCAGGAGAGGAGGTATTGCCAGAGGAACCATCTTTGGCTGCATGTGACTTTGAAGCACATAGGGCATATGTATTTGCTGATCAAGCTTCTTCACCACTTGTAACTTATCATTGCCCAGACACCAATGAAGGTGTAGATGAGGATACACAGGTAGCATATGATTGCGACACTGATCAGAATGTGGAGCCACAAACATTACAATCGGATGCACGGTCAAGTTATGATTGTGACACTGATCGGAATTTAGAGAGACAAACATCACCCAAACATAATCCTCGACGCACAATGGCTGCCAGACGGCTAAGGCATCCTAAGTCGCAACGTACTATTGTCAATGGTTTGCATGCAAGCCAAAACTCTCAAAAGTGTAAGTCTGGGGTCATTCCAAAATATGGAAATGGAACCAATCGTGATAGTGGTAAAGTTTGGAGCCGGAAACCTAAACCAGAAATAGATTCAGTGATTTTAAAACCCAAACTGCACAAAGAACCAGATGAAGTTAAGACTCACGAAGTTTTGATCGGATCTGTATCTGTTACACTCATCAATTGCAGCCAATCAGAGAATAATATTGTCCAATCACAAGCAAACAGCTTCATAGAGAATTTGGCAAACCAAAATGTTGCTCAGGAGAAGCCAGTTAAACCTGACTCCTTTCATGGAGGCAGCAATCAGTTGGGAGTTACGCTTTGGAGACCGGTGAGCCAGCACGAAACTAAAAACCCACCGCCACTTCAAAGTGTTGAGACAGAAGTTGATGTAGTCCATGGAAATGATGATCAAAATTTGTTGGTGCAAAGTAATTTAAGGTTGTGTGATATAGATGGAGGCAAAATGGGTCATGGGAACAAATCTCACGTCGGGCCAAAAGCAGATTCAGAAGGCTTTCGGCTGTCCAGCGATGCTGCAAAAGCCTTTCTTGCACAAAGTAAGTTTTACCAATTTATTATTATGTTTTATTGAAACTATGCATGGCTTGGTTGTTAGTTGCTCTATTTAAATATCCACCAACAATTTTTATGTAGGATGGAAAGAAGCAATTTCGTCACATCATGTGGAATTAGTTATTTCACCTGATTCAGAAACTCATGGAGAAACTCATGGGTTCAAACCAGTCAAGGATTGCGCAACATCGGTTGCTAAATCCAAACCTAGAATGAGGCCTGAGAAAGGAATCAAGATAAAGTACATTCCAAGACTAAAAGCTGCAGCATAAATAGAAGAAACAAAGAAATAGTGGATTTTTATTTATACGACAGATTTGCTCAATTTGATTGATTTCTTGCCAATTAATTTTTCAGCAGAGGTTCAAAATTTTACTGACGGTCTTCTGTCAGCAAATTGAAGGTAGGTTTTGCCAGAAAGTATTTTTGTGATCATGTCCTTTTCCTTCAAACAGGGATTGTGCATTAGGTTTATTTTTTCTTATAGCATTTTTTATCAAAATTGTGTAATAAATTTGTTATGTTATTATTATTATAAAAGAACGTCATTTTTTATAGACAAAATTGCCCCTCTTCCCTTTCTTTTGCGATATAGTTGTCTAAATTTCTCAGTGCCTCTTCTTTTGCGATATAGTTGTCTAAATTTCTCAGTACTCTTGTTGATATTCCCTAGTGTCGTGCCCTACCACTTTCTTCTCTACTATGTATAGCGTGTTAAGGTTTTTAATCTTGATGCATTTAAAAGTTGTTTAGACATGTGTACTTGAGTTGCCATATAAACAAGCAGAGCCCTTTCTCTTACAGATGAGCCGATGTCATGGCCTCGTGTTTGGAATCTTAGTATAACCAACTATGAGGAGAAGAAAATGGCACTAAAAAAGCTGTCCCTTAAAGACGACTTAATTTGCTTTTGCAACTTCTCCAAAACCAAGCCTTCCACCTTAAAAAATTGATAGTAGTTTCAAAAAAATTCATCTACAGATATAGTAACCCTCGATCTTTCAAAAAAGAGGAGTAACACGAACCACACTACATTTGTGATAGTTCTTCTGGTCTTAAATATAAGTAAAACATGTATACCGTTCAATATATGTTTTACATAACTTGTTTTTACATAACTTGTGTATCGAATCTTATTAGAATTTCAGATAAATTCTTTAGAGATTTTATGAAGCATTTCATTTGTGTTGATCTCTGTTGTAACATTCTTAACGATAATTGTCAAAAGATAATATCAGTAAAAATAAGCATTTAGCTCAAATTTGTTAAAATTAAAATACTTGTTTAACTTATCAATTTCAACATATACTCTATACCTACTTTCCAAAAATAAATTTCATTCCTTAAAAAAAGAAAAAGTAAATTTCATATCAGCAATCCTTGGCAGAAAAATGTCTTAATAAAAAATTCAACAGTATGTTGCCATCAGTTTTGAATTACGCAGGTGATTGGTTTTAAATTACGTGAAACCATACTTTTTTTTTACGCAAATGAAACCATACTAGAATCAATAGAACTTGGGTTTGGTTCGGTTTAGACCTAAAAATAGAAAGAAAAAAATACCATCAAGTTAATTAATTTATTGATTTGATTCTCACAACTTTTATGGTATATCAAGTAAGTACATTTCGACTTGTCAATGTACTTGTTTAAATTTGCGGATTGCATGGCTACACTTAATCCTTACAACAAACGAAATGAGTCAATGACTATATGTTGCTTTCGTTCCCTCCAAAATTTCCCTATTTTCCATAATTAACTTCATTACATATTCACATGGTTGAGAATACTCAAATCAAACACTCACTCCTGAGGTACATACAAAATTATAATTAGTGTGACACCGAATCTCTAGGCTTGGAACTCACAATTTAATCAATAAATCACACATGTCCTAACTAAAAATAACATAGGTGAGTTTCTCAAGCCACGAACCTTACCCCTTTACCAACCATTTGTCCTTCATTTCAATCCCATCATCTGATCTAACCTTATCTTTCTACTTCCTACCTTAATTCTCCCTCTCAAAAAAACCATCTCAGGAATATCCTGATCACAAATTCTGTTGTTAGAGCTACACACAAAAATGTCTGGTGGAGTTGGACCAACTGGCTGTGACATTAGCTTACCAAAAGAACAAGAAGAAATTGAACACAAAGAACAACAAGACAAATCACTTAAGAATAATCTCAACAAATCAGCAACCACACCACAAAGAAAGACTAGTTTCCTCTCATTCCGACAACTCAATTGTTTAGCTGTTGTTGTTGTCTTATCAGCCAGTGGCATGGTTAGCCTTGAAGATTTTGGATTTGTACTCTTCTCAGTATTCTACATGTACTTCATATCAAAAGTTGCTTTTCCATCTCACCCTTCAAAAGAACAACCAATTTTCACTCAACAAAACAAGATCCTTAAACTTTATGTTTTCATAGGAGCAATCATTGGACTATATGCTCCTATAGCATATATTTTACATGGAATATTTGAAGGTGATAAGGAAGGTATTAAAGCAGCTACACCACATGTTTTTCTTTTGGCTAGTCAAGTTTTTATGGAAGGTGTTGCATTTTCAAATGGATTTTCATCTCCAATAAGAGCTTTTGTTCCTGTTATTTATAATTCAAAGAGGATTTTCACTATTGTGGATTGGTTTAGAGATGAGATTTCCAAGGTTGGTCAAGAGCACAGTGGTTCTTATAAAAGGATTTATGCTGGAAGAGCACTTGCTGTGGCTAATATGGCTTTTTGGTGCTTTAATTTGTTTGGATTTTTAATACCTGTTTATCTTCCTAGAGTTTTTAAAGCGTATTATTCAAGCCAGAAAGTAAATTAAGAAATGATTAGGTAGCTATAGGGTGTTGTTTATGTATGATTTGATAGAGTATTTTATTTTGATGATTTGTATAAGGTCTTGAACCATGACTTTTCTGCTGGTTATTCTATGATATTTTCGTAGTAATTAAATGTATTTGACAGTAGAAATACGCACATTTGTATATGGTATATGTAATATGCATATGTTGTGCATTGGAATGCGTTCTTATCAGAACTTTAAGCTCCACACATTTTCAACATAGTGACATAATAACATGGACTGCGTTTTTATTTGAATGATGACATCAGTGGGATTGGCACTTAATAATATTAAAAAGAACTCTTCAAAATCAAACCAACCTAAATCATATATAAAATTAATTCTATAAATAATATTCAAGTCTATAACAATAGTATAAGACTATTTAGTTGAATTCAAAGCATGATCTGCACTATTGACTTTGTAAATTGTAACGGAGAAGAGAGTTTCCATTATCATCATGTGGCCATTCAGCAAGAAAGGGGTTTCTGGATTCTCAGGGAGTTCAACTGCTGAACAAGTTACTCATGGAATTGATGCAACTGGCCTCACTGCTATTGTCACTGGTCTATCTTCCATTACTCTTTCTTACACTTTT
>Ga0228710_1008365_pt1 | contig 14856 bp, 12 predicted proteins | sample MedpolnodulmetaG_FD_177995 | JGI IMG/M metagenome (GOLD analysis project Ga0228710, IMG submission 177995) | Root nodule microbial communities from Medicago polymorpha collected in Santa Monica, California, United States - pink nodules | ecosystem: Host-associated > Plants > Roots > Nodule...
GGATGACCCGTTGCGAATCAGATCATTCTGTCTTTCTTAAATGTTCATCATCAAATCAATATATCTATCTTGTAGTTTATGTTGATGATATTGTGATTACAGGTGATGATTATGAAGGTATCAAAGCCTTAAAACAACACCTATTTCAAAACTTTCAGACTAAGGACTTAGGTCCTCTACGTTACTTTCTTGGGATTGAGGTGGCTCAATCAAGGTCAGGCATTGCTATCTCTCAGAGAAAATATGCCCTTAATATTTTAGAGGAGACATGTCTTATAGATTGCAAACCAGCCGACACTCCTATGGATCCTAATGTGAAGCTCCTTCCTGACTAGGGGGAACCTTATTCCGATCCAGGAAGATACCGGAGACTAGTGGGAAAATTGAATTATCTTACCCTAACAAAACCTAACATATCTTTTCCAGTTAGCGTAGTAAGTCAGTTCCTTAACTCTCCGTGTGACAGTCATTGGAATGCAGTTGTTCGAATTCTTAAGTACATCAAAAGAGCACCTGGAAAAGGACTTGTTTTCACTGATAGAGGCCACACTAATATCGTTGGGTATTCAGATGCCGATTGGGCAGGAGATGCAAGTGATAGACGGTCTACTTCTGGTTATTGTATTTTTGTGGGTGGAAATCTCATTTCATGGAAGAGCAAAAAGCAAACAGTCGTTGCTCGATCAAGTACAGAAGTCGAGTATCGAGCAATGGCTCATGCTACAAGTGAGCTTGTGTGGTTAAAACGTTTATTGCAAGAATTAAGTTTTTGTAAGGTTGGTCAGATGGAACTCGTATGTGATAATCAATTAGCTTTACACCTCTCCTCCAATCCGGTTTTTCACGAGAGAACAAAGCATATAGAAGTCGACTATCATTTCATTAGGGAAAAGATTCTCTCTGGAGTCATCAAAACCTCATTTGTCAATTCTAAGGATCAACTTGCCGATATCTTTACTAAATCTCTACGAAGTCCTCGGATAACTTACATATGTGACAAGATGGATGCATATGATATGTATGCTCCACCTTGAGGGGGAGTGTTGAGATATTGATATTTATTATATTTAATATAGTATGATTTGTTAGTATCATTAGGAGTTATGATAGGATAGCATTCCTATTTAGATCAGATCTCATGTATATAAATAGTTGGTTTTCATTCCTTTCAATATTATGAGAAATATTCATATTCAAAAGAATTTATTTAGAAGGAACCGCTTGGTTAAGGAGAGGGCAGGGTCTCAATTTCCTGTCAGTGTGTATATAATCTTTGCTCTTTGGAACATTGTTTCAAGGATGATTCCTCAATACCATCCAAGTACATTCAGTATATCCTAGTGATTTGGATACCAGTCCTAACAGTATTCAATTCAGATTTCAATTTCATGACACAGACACTGCAAATTTTCCCACTCGTCTTCCTTCACTGTTTTCTATTTTCTTGCTTATGGTTCTTAACAGAGCACCAAGTCTATGCACATACCCCCCTTTCTTTTGATTGGGCGAATTTCAGAGAGAAATGAGAAAGGATCAAAGGATGATCAGACCCAAGGTGCACAACAGAAGCTGAAGAAAGACAAATTAATTAATTAATAGAATAAGGCAAGCTGCCAGGGGCAGAGCCAGCATTTGAACTCGATGGAGGCAAAGAAGGAAAATAATAAAGGTACTGCTTTTAAAAATTATATTGAATTAGTCATCTAAAATAGAAATAAAATATTCAAGCAAAATAAAATTAAAAATCAAAGTTAAAATTTATATTCAAAAGGTATTAAAAGCATTATCAGAAGCACCAACAAAGACAAAAGAAGGAATGGAAGCAACAAAAATAAAGAAACCTGGGCGGGATAGCTACCCATGAAGCCATAACTTATTGAAAAACCAAGACAAAAATGAAAGGACTAAAGCTACCCTCACTTTAAAGAAAAGCAGTGATAACAAAAAAGAGATAGAAACCAAACGACTCACAAGTCACAACCACTCAGAAAAACACATACACACAGTAGCAGTCTAGCAAAGGAAGAAAAAATTGAACAAGGCGGTTGTGCGAGAACAAAAAATGAGAAGAGACGTGGTTGTATCCTATCTGTCTATCATGTCATGAGTGGTGTTACGAGGGGGCCTCGATGTAGTTTGACATATGGGTGTTAAGTAAAGTAAAAAATTTGAGGGTGACCATGGCACCAGGGGACCACCCATTGTCTCCGCATCTGCGAGCAGTTCCCTCTTGGGCTAAATAATCCACATAGCGGCACAATGGCGCAACTTCTAGAAATGTTTATAGGGATGAAAAAACATATCAAGCCTCTAAATAAAGACCAGAGAGTGCAGTTCGTAATTTGTACAAATTAGCAAGGTGACAAAATTATTGCATATTAATTGTGTTTGGTAATAAAATAGTTTTATACTTCTTTCTCACAATTCACGATGCATTGTGAATTTATGACACCCAAAGAGATCCTGATAAACTGAAACCATTAAAAATAGTTCTGCTTCATTGAAATGTATTACCATTATACGTTTCAAAATGTACAGGGTGTAGTTAGAAGGACCATCCTGACACTCAGGATTACTTGAGCTGCTGTTTCTATTATTGTCACCCTTGCTCATTTTTGCAGTAATATTACCTTGGTTACAATTCCAATGAAAAGCCAACCATACTTCACCATACGATCCACGACCAAAACTCCTCTTTAATACATACCTGCACACAAAAATGCACATTCTCTCAGTTGTTGGGCTAAAGATATACACTTAAAGCATCAAATTTGCAGGGGAAAAAGCTCAACTCATACAACACGTAATGGCAGTGATAGTACTGGCCATCCAGATAAAACACACTCAAGGGAATATCAACTTTTGGTCGAGATACTGCCTGTGTCATTTACTAGCAACCATATATCGGCTTATATATGTATCACTGCATAGGAACTGAAAGCAGATAAATTTACCTTGAATCAGGCATCGAATAATCAGAAGACCTGTTATCTGAACCAGTATCATGTAAAGGAATTGATTCAAGAAGACCAATAAAACTGGCAAAGCCTTCAGGATTTATGCATTGGTCATTGGCTTCATTGATAGTTGAACTCAGGTGAAAACAGAAGTTTTGGTCGTTGTACAAAATTACAGGGCCATCAACTACTGAAAAAGGAACCAACCAAAGTATATTTGATCGTCAACTAAAATGTAAGATAAGGACAGTAAGTTGAGATAAACCTAAAAAGTGCATAAAGATTACATAATGAGAGATAGCATCACATCTTTGCTTACCAGCTCGTTGATGAAGGGCATCTGGTAGAGGCAGGGGTAGTTCATACAAATAGTCTTCCCAGTCATCTTTTTGGGCAAGCCACTTAGAATCCACCAAATCACCAAGATTTTCTGATAAATAAAAACACCCAAAATCACCATGTTTCACTTCAACCTATCATAAAAGGAAACCAAAAGGAATTTATTCAGGTTAATTTTGATCAGAGAGATCTCTCTGTTTCAAAGTGCAATGACTTATTATGATATTAAAAGAACATATAGACAAGGATGAAAATTTGGTTTTGCGGACACACAAAGATATTAAATTCCCAAAAATTGAAAATTTACACCTGTATCTCTCAGTGAAAAGTGGGACTTCAAAAGAAAAATAACTGTTTTTTGGCAATAGATTAACTGGTTTGGTTTCAACCAAAAATGCTAATAAATCGGCCAAAAATTACATTTCATCACAAAGAAAGTGGAAAAATTAGAAATTAATATTCAAATTATGTGCATAGAAAAACTTCGTTGCCTAGTCTCAAATAAGAATACAATTATTTTGCCTACTATTTATGCACCCCACCACCAAACAATATATTGTCATCATATAAAAGTTTCGTTAAAATTGACAAAATACAATTAGTCTGCTCTTAAAAATCAATGCATTCCTGAATTTCATTGAAACATTCAATTTATGACATAAACAAAATAATAAAGAAATCAGCAATAATAAATCTGATGGCTTTCAGCCATACCATTAATCGCTTAAACTTGGTATCTGGCAGATTAGGGTGCTCCAGGTGCAATCGATCAGAGGTGATACCATTGGCTGAGTAAATTCCAAATAATAAATTAGCTGATAAGAATCAATAAAACAACACGAGCTACATAAGGGAACAACCAAATTAAATAAATTTAGTGATCATTTAAGTTTCTGTCCGAGCATAAAACTTGGATAATTTGATTTTTTTTTCATTGAATTTAAACATCACATAAGCAATTGTTACATACAAATGAACACCAAATGTAGCATCTAGAAAAGATAATTTTGTAACACTGCGTCGATAAGTAGAATGAGCACATATAGCATGCCTATTATGTGTATCTCCGTGCACAAGTCACGCAGAGCTTGTTTGGCCTGACCTTTTTTTTTCTTTTTGCATCTCTTCTCCTAAACAAAGCTGGGGCAAAGATTTATCTCTTTCTTAGATGCAAAACTAAATAAAAGGATCTTTTAAAAAGGTGTTGGGAGGACCTTCTTGATAGCTTTTACTGAGCTTTTTTTAAGAGTACCCGTCTTTGAATCCGAAGTTCCTTCCTTTCATGTTTTTCCCCCCATCTTCTTTAGGTATTCCCGTGACTGTCAGCCAGTCATATACCCTACTTCTTGTGTGCTTTTTTCCCCCAATTGCTACTGTTACTGCTAGAATATATTTTGGCTTTTTTCTTGACTTTTTTTTTATATTGTTTTGCTTAGGATCATCCTTCTTTATCTTCGTAATATTTTTCCTCTTCTCAATCTCAATAATTTTCCTTTTTTAAAAATTGACTTTACTTGAAGTTTGTGATACTTAGAAAACTCATCTGAGTAAAATTTTAAAGTTTGTGTGAAGGAGCAGTAGGCATATGGAATAACTATAACATGGGGGTAGTTCGTGCAGTGAAGCAAAGGATTTGAAAACTGCAGGAGAGGTCAGGGTAATAGTATATACATTAATTTCCTGTTAAATGAGAAAAAATAACCAAACCTTGTTGATTATACCATATACATTCAATTCATTATGTATAAACTGATATGCATTAGCAATCATCATAAGGAGGAAATCTTGAGGCAATGTGTCTTGAACTCTACATATGAAGCTCATTGTTTAAACCCATGAAACATACCTGAGCTTCTGTAAGCAGATTCCTGCAGACCAAATAATGGGAAACCTGCATCCTCGTTTTCAGTGTAGCTTCTTCTAAGCGAGTTAGCAGAAGATTTGAAAGATTCCAGAGGAACAACAACTGCTGCCATATTGTCCATACTGCCCTTTTTTAAGGCAGTATTAATAATAAAATCTGCTAATGAATAAGAAGATGAAGAGGTGCAATCTGATCTCATGTCACATAAACGGTGTACTTCCCACACCAAATCACAGACATCTTGCACACTCAACTTCTCAAAGACTCCATCAGATGCAGCCACCAAGTAGCTATCGTTAGCAGTTAGAGGCTGCCAATCAGTCACTTCTGGTGCAGATACAACTCCATAACTGTTGAAAGTTCATTATGAGAAAAGATTTACAATTTCAACAAATAATTGTAAAGAAACCAGTCACCCTGAAATTTTAAATTATTAGCCCCGCAGGCATTAGTGCTTTGGTTTTGAAGCCTGCACAAAGCACATGTCCTTCCCTACCATTTTGCAATTTAATCTTAATTTAAGAATGAGACTTGGTTTAAATTTGTATCTAAAACATGAACCGCCTTGCACATGACATAAGGCTGCAGATACACTTGATAAGTTGATTAGGCTTGGAGTTTATGAAAATGATTTCCACCGAACCTACCTTTTAAAGAACACGTCGCCAATAGCCCGTGTTATAGCCAACTGACCATTTACACGAGGCAAACCGCCCCAATTTAGAACTTGACCACCAGCAGCTTCCACCCGAGTTCTTTCATCCTCTCTGTCTGGATGATGATCACTAGTCAATTCCTTTACGGCAAAATGAGTGAGCCCTTGGGAAGAAGCTAATCTGTACTTTTCACGATCCCACACAGAAACGGAACCATCACGCTCTGTCTGCCTATATAGCTTTAATAAAGAGGCTACAAACAAAAAATTAAAATTAACAACCTTATAGTCGTGTTTCCTTTCAATAAAAAGTATGCTGGTCACATTATCATAACCACACATAATATAATACTTATATATTTAGACAAAAGAGAGGAGCAAAAGAATAACATACAATATCCTAATATTGCCATGATAAACTTATATCTTTTAACAATGGAAGTTTGGTTATATTTTACAATCTTTCTCACCTTTAGCCTCCTTCGGAGACTGAAAATTTTCAGAGCACAAGAAAGCCTTGGAGTCTCCAATATTGGCAACCAAAATTTTATCATCTGCAACCAATACAACTGTTGCTGTAGATCCTGAATGAAGGTTATTCCTAGAGGCTTCCTTCATAGTTCAATTGAAAGATGTCAATACAAGAACACATACAAAAAAGTACCAATAATGTTTTTGTAAAAGTGAACAGAAAGTCAAACTTACCTCAGAAAACTTTTCATCAATATCATGGATTGCTCTCAACAATGCTTCTTTCAAAATTTCCAAGTGAAAAGAATCATCAAAATTAGCAGAAAATGTATTTTGCAACCTGGAAAAGTTTTTCTAGTTGAGATATAGACATACAAATGTGAGAAACGGAATTAAAGTAAAACTAAATGCTGTTTGAAAACTGAAACACTTGTACACCAACATAACAACTCCAAATCCGAACCAAATAGCAAAATAGATATTCAAAACACTATGTACCTAATTACACATTTCTAACCGACACGCATTCATTATTAGAAAAGCACTAACATGTCCCTTTGACATTCACAGCTCTACATAAAACCAATTCATTCATAATAAACTTTGTAGCACCGACACTTTTGATCGAAGGTGTGTTCAGAGTCCGAAACCGACACATGTGATTACATTCAATTATGTCATTTTCTAAAATTATTACTGGCGTTGACATGTTAGTATCCGGTGACACATGTGATTACATTCAATTATGTCATTTTCTAAAATTATTACTGGTGTTGACATGTTAGTATCCAGTGACACATGTGATTACATTCAATTATGTCATTTTCTCAAATTATTACCAGAGTCGGTGTCACCTTTCAGCTATTACCTATTAATAAAAACTAAAACTATAGACGCAATTGCAAAAGCACCTTTCAGAATGCAGTTCATTCAATTGCCAACCTAAAATCTCTTTCCATCTATGCAGTACGTTTACATGATCAAGATCTCTCCCATGAAGCAACGTTCCAGTCGAAGCCTTGGATATAACAGAATACGTAGCATCAAGAAGAAAATAAGTATGAAGAACAAAATACTCCATCAATAATTTTGACGCCATCTCACTAGCTTCTGCACCGTTATGACCGTCGAAAACTGCCACAATCCCAACCACAACTTCCTTAATCCCCATTGCACCTAATCAAACATCAAACACATAAAATTATAACAAACTCATGCGAACAAAACTTAACTAACCACGGTAACTAACTATTATGAAATTTATCTAATTACAGTAATTAATTATTTTAACTAACTCTTCCGATGAAACTTAACTGACGAGTGTAACCGATTATCGTAACTAAGTATTACAATTAATAAATGGTTTACCGGGAAATGGAATGCGAAGATCGAGGACGCAGAGAGTGCGATCTTCTTGAGATTTTCTTCGACCTTGGAGCATTGCGGAGTGGCAACGAGTAGAGGATTGAGGACGAGTATTGTGATCGAAGAGGTTCCAGCGGGGGCATTTTGGGGATTGGAACACCGCCGGAGCGCCACCGTGTTTGTAAACGGTTAAGCATGTGGATGATTCGGCGTGAGTGAGGGGGATTGTTGTGGAGAGGAGAAGAAACCCTAACGCGATGAATAAGTGCTTTCTAATCATGTTTGGGATGAGGAACTGAAAATTGAGGAATGATTTCCATTACAGCACTGCACACTCTATGCTGAAAAGTGAGGAATGATTACCGTTAGGATCAGGTTTTCCGATTGCGCCAAAGCAGATGGTATCCGCGCCAGTATTTTTCTCTTTAGTGCCGTGTTTGGATGGAAAAAAACATAACCTCTAAAACTGATTTTAACTAAGATATAAGTGGTTTATATTATAATAGAAGTCTACAATAAATTTAAGTTTAAAAATAACTTGTATAATGAAAAGTTTTAATTTTAAAGCAGAACCAATTTTCAAGACGGTTAATTCTCTCCACACTAATCAAACATAATAAAATCAATTTTATTTTAAACTTCTAGAATCAATTATTAGACGCACTTTGAGTTTTTCATACTCTCTCCGTCCTAACTTAAAAGCAAAAAAAATATTTACACACTTATTAAGAAAACTAAAATATTGTAGTTTGTAGTATAGTTTCTTGTGTTATCCTTGGAATAAGTTTCATAGAAATCTTTCTTCAAGGCTCACACAAGTATAATTTCTTCTATTGAGTCGTTATTTAAAAGTTTTTTTTGGGGTTGTGAGGATTTTAGAAAAATTTATTGGGTAGATTGGAATTCGGTTTGTCTTCCACAGGAGGACGGAGGGTTAGGAGTGCGGGAGTTGAAAGGGAATTTAATATATCCATGTTAGGGAAGTGATGTTAGCGGATGTTAGTTGATAAGGAAGGCTTATGGTATAGAGTCTTGAAATCTAGGTACGGTGAGGAGGGGGAACGATTGAAGGAGGGGGGATAATTTGTTCTCCTTGGTGGCGGATGTTGAACGGGATTCGCGGTGGTGTAGGGATGGAGGAGGGGGGGCTAGTTTGAAGATAATGTTCTTAGGGTGGTGGGTGATGGTAGGAGTACCTATTTTTGGACGGACAATTGGGTGGGTGTAACCCCCTTACGGGTTCAGTTTCTTCGCCTTTTTGATTTGTCTGCTGATAGGTGGGTGACTGTGGAGGAGATGGCGAGGAGAGGGTGGGAAGAAGGTGGAGGCGCTTGGGTTTGGCGGAGGCGCCTTTTAGCTTGGGAGGAGGAGAGTGTTTCAGATTGTGTTGTGTTGCTGCATAATATTGATTTTCAGGATCAGGTTCTTGACAGGTGGATGTGGCTCTTAGATCCTATTAACGGTTATTCCGTTAAGGGAACATATCATTTTCTCACTACGGTAGATGATTCTCCTGATCGAGGTTTCTTTGATGATGTCTGGCACAAGTAGGCGCTGTTTGAAGGTATCCATCTTCACTTGGAGATTACTTCGTAATAGGCTTCCAACCAAGGACAACTTAGCTCGACGACAAATTCTACACCATGAAGATAATGTGTGCGTGACAAGCTGTGGTTCCATAGAGACAGTCGATCATCCGTTTTTTTGCTTGCGACATCTTTAGTCGTGTGTGGTTTTTGGTTTTACCGTGGCTTCATTTTTATTTTGTTCCACCCTTTGGAATTCGTAGTCACTTACTTCAGTTTAGTCATTTGGCTGGGTTACCGCGGTGTGCTCATTTGTTCCTTCGAATAATTTGGTTGTCTTATGTCTGGGTTATTTGGAAGGAGCAGAATAAACACGTTTTTCATCAACGGGTTGCAGATTCCTACAGCTTAGTAGACTCTGTAAAATTGCTTTCTTTTCGGTGGCTTAAGGCTAATATGTCCACCTTCGTTTATAGTTATCATGAGTGGTGGAACCATCCTTTGTATTGTATGAGTGTAATGATGTAATCTTTAGGTTTTTGTTTCTTTTTTGGTGTGCGATGTTGATGCACCTGTAACTTGACATTGTAACTTTGTTGGTGGCTCGCTTTGCACGCCTTGTGCGAGTTGAGTCGTGATTGGTTTCTATTATATTCCATTTTGGCTTGTTTAAAAAAAAAAGTTTCATAGAAAGATGTAAAAACAATTTTTATTGGTTATTAGTTATGGAGTAAATAAAAGGGAGAGCATAATAAATGCAAATTACATTTAATTTCTCTTTGAAAAAGATGATTTTTTGAAAAAATAAAATAATTGAACATGATAAAAGTTAGTCTTTTTTACTTATAATTTGGGACGAAGAAATGAGTTTTTTTTCTTATAATCTGGGACTAAGGGAGTAATAAAGTTGTGGTTCTCCATTTTAAAAATTAATTTTTTGGGTCCTATATTTCAATTTTATACGAGTTTTGATGCTCCATCCAAATTTGGGGTAAAAATGGGTAGCAGAGGATAAAGTGGATTTAAGCGAATTCAATTCTAATTTTTCCAAAAAGTAAAATGAAGCCTACATGTGAATTCGGAGGTGTATTTATTTTGCTAGCTTGATTGGGTGCAAGTTGAATTTGATGGAGTGATTTTGACAAACTCCATGATAACGATAAACATGGACTATTTGAAAATAAAAGTCACTTGATCCTTTTGTAACATGTCAATTGTGATCTAGATATTTCTGAAACAGAGGATCAACCACTCTCCATTTCATCCAATTGCTCACGAGGAAGGTGCTCAATCATTTTCATCCTAATATATCTAGAACCTTCTATTCAATTATTGATCACTCACTAATAGTAATACTATTTTCTTCTATCCATGCATGTATTTATAAAATCCCTCTAATAAACTAATTTGATTAATTCTTAGACATAACATATTTAAGAATGAATTATATGTACTCGGTGAAAGAAGAACACTTAGAACCAACGATTCCACCACCACCCCAACCAAATGAAGGACTTGTTGAAATTAGACCACAACCATTCCTCACAAAAACATTTGATGTAGTTGATGATCAAAGTACCAACCATATAGTTTCATGGAACAGAAGTGGCACCAGCTTTGTGGTTTGGGATACACATGCCTTCTCCAATCATCTCCTTCCCAGATACTTCAAACACAATAATTTCTCAAGCTTTGTCAGACAACTAAACACTTATGTAAGTACTACTCTCTAGATACATACAATTTTTTAAATTGAATCATGATCCTAATGTCTCTATTTAGGTCAGATTTTAAAACATTGCTTATATAGTAAGTAATTACATTTCAAATTTATTCTCGGCTTTGTTTCCTCATACCGATTGTGGACTTGTGGTATACAATATTTTGCAGGGATTTAGAAAAATTGAACCAGATAGATGGGAATTTGCAAATGAAGGATTCCTAAGAGGGCAAAGACATCTGTTGAGGAACATAAGGAGAAAGAAGGGACCTTCTCAGCCTATTGAAGTTGGTTGTGTTGGACTAGATGCAGAAATTGATCGTTTAAGGCAAGAGAAACACGTGTTAATGACGGAGCTTGTGAGTCTTAGAAAGCAGCAATATGATACCACACTGTACCTGCTAGAGATGGAGCAGAGGTTAGAAGGGATAGAAATCAATCAGAAGAAAATGATGTCTTTCTTAGCTAGAGTTATGAAAAACCCTGTCTTCATTCACCAACTACTCCAACAAAAAGAGAAGAAAAAGGAGCTTGAAGAAGTCGTGACCATGACAAAAAAGAGAAGGCTTGTTGAACAAGGAACTAGACTAGGTATTGGACAATCGAGCAGTATTAAAATTGAGCCGTTAGAATTATGTGATTATGAGTTTGGGGTGTCGGAGTTGGAAATGTTAGCTATGGAAATGCAGGTTTTTGGAAGGGGGAAAATAATGGATAAGGAGGAAGTACATGAACCTGAGGCACTAGAATCACAAGAGAAGATGGAAAGAGTGCTTGATGATGAAGGGTTCTGGGAAGATCTAATGTTTAGTATGAAATTTGAGGGTAGATTTGACATTCCAACTTCTGAAGATAACGATGAGAATGAAGATGATTCAAGTGAACCACTGAGTCATGAATTTAGGATTAACTCTTTTCATTCAGTTCACTAGCTTTAAGTCTTACAAAGTCAATGTTTTACTTCAAAGGAAGCAACATATGGTGGACTTATCCTAATTACATGCAGAAGGAAAATGATTTACTTCTTGGTGTTTCTAATTCTAATCCTATAATAAGTTCTTTTGTAGCACTTGTTTATATCAAATTCTCTCATGTTTCTTGTGTTTGATTGGGTAGGTTGCTGCTGGTGCCAGGACAAGATTCTTTGATAGCGAAAACTGTCATTATTTACGTCAACGACTCGAGGTTCAATTTTTTACCACCAGGCAGCTATATATGTATATGTAGATATGACATTGCCTGTTGTGATTTTGTATTACCTTGATGAATGTAGATTACTCAGAAGATATATGATGAACAAGAAGTAACTTATCTCCTACAAGCATAATTGAATGAACACTATGAATATATCTGCAAGAATGCAACAGGTCTCTACGACTCTACCTCTTCCATGTAATAGTTAGCTTATTGTTACTATTATTATAATCGACCAAGGATTGCATATATGAGTTTTTGTTCAAATTTTAAAAATCAGAATTCTAAGTATTCTTGTTTGTTCTGATGAGTTTGGACTTTGATAATTTGAGCAGTTCAGTCCAATTTTTCACTAACTTTAACTTAGGATTGCATGTTGAATTTGAATCGCAGTTCTGTAATTACATGTATGAAGAAAGAAGATTTTAGGACCATACTGCTAGGACGGCTGCCGTGTCTAATGACACAGTTAATGCAATGGAATTTCAGCACTAAAGAGAATTGATTGAAAAATGCGATTTATATTGTATAAAACTCAAACTTTGTTGCTTGTAATATACATTGTACGAAACATGGAAACTAGATAGGAAGTCTTGACCCCTGATTCATTTCTTTGATCTTCCAGTAATGGGTGTTGCTTTGCTTTAGTATATCTTGTTGGTTCTTACATATTTCTAGTATCTTTGATTATGTAGAAAAATGGCCAATGATGTCCAACATTTTGAAGTTAGTACTACTAGCACTTCTGTTTTCATATATATATATATATATATATATATATATATGTCTGTTTTCAAGTTCTCATATGATAACCTACCATGAACAAAACTGTAACAGCAAAAATTGAAATATCAGTTACATCACTTCAAATCAACTTATGATTTAATAACAAACATGCTTTCAAGTTAACCTTTAGAATGCACTTTTTTTTTTTTAAAAAAGCTAAATTAGCCCACCTAAATTGGCACTAGTGAGAATCGAATCTGAGACCTCGAGGAGGAGCACACTCCCGGTTCCCAAGCCAATACCACTAGGCCAACTCAAGTGGGATTTTTTAATATAATACTGATCAATTCCACTTGGTATGTCTAATTTTTCTCACCACGAAATGTACTCGACATATCCCTACAACAATAAGATGAACCAATATTGTGTCAACATGTGGATTTTGATTCACACGGGAAACTAAGGCTTCACTTAAAAACTCAAATTATCAAATATGTACAATTAATATAAAAACAGTCTGATGCATATGGATAATTTGATCCATGTACATAATCATACGATACAAGTACAATATTCCGGTGCAATTGTCTAAAACTCAAATAAAACAGCTTTAAAAGATCCAGGAGAGAAATTTGCATCTGTAAAATTAACTTGGTCTTTTTCTTTATGCATTTTTATTTTGTTTTAACTGTAGAAATTTATAAGAAACTTAATTTTTTGAAAAGCTGAATGCACAAAAATTGAATTTTAAAAGAAAGAGTTTTTGTTTCTGTCCAATTCGCTAAGTGAGAACTTGTTTGCCTAGGGAATCTGGAAAAATTTGAAAAGTCTCTCTCATTTGATTCTATAGGTGAGGACATGTTCACCTAGCATAGCACTTATACTGATGATGTCTTGATTAATTATATGATACTGTAATAACATATCCAATAGTACATGGTTTGGACTCCTTAGGTCTCAAGTTCGAATCTTTTTAAAGTCAGTTTTTGTGAGCTAGTCCATACAATTTTTATTTTAAAATAATACATCATAAAAAAAATATGCTAAGGCTTCAGATCACTTAAATAATTTAGTTCAAAGTATATTGTGTGTAGATGAACATCAAACATTAGAAGAGAGGCAGAGAGAAAGAAAAGAATAAATAGGCATCCTTGATGTTGGCATCAACCTCAACAGAAACAATGTTCTTCCGGCTAACTCCTCATCTTCCATTTTGATGCACACTTCATCTGAAATTGAAACAAACCATCACCCAAATGAACAATAATTTGTTAAAAAATATAATTTACATTTATGGTCATAGTTGGAGTCTACTTTTTTCAATATGGTTATTGCACCGTTGTAAGCACTGAAGCAAAAGAATCACAATTCTCCATTATAAAAAACCAACCAATTTGAAATGAGATACTCAAATAGAAACTTCATTAGAGATCAAAATTCATAATACAATATGCATGATTTATAGTAGAAATCATTTATTTACAATTGTTTGATTGTAAAATTCATAGAAATTTATAATAGAGAAATTTATTATGCCAATTTTGACTATGTGTCTTTTGCTTTTAGAAACAAAAAATAATCTTCAATTATCTATCTCACAAAATTATTAATTCCACAAATATATTTATATAAGTCAAATGGATTATGAATCATAGAATAATACCTCATACTTTCATAGTTTTCATGAAGTATATCACAAAAAGAAAAATCAACTTCTGAAACTACATCACCGAACTAACCCACAGTTGATTAATCCTTTAAAATTCAGTAGATCCATAAATAATGAATTTTGATGAATTCAAAAGAGCAAAACCTTTTCAATTGCAACATAGGATGATCTGAAAAGCAAAATAGCTACTATGCAAACATATTAATGAAGAAATGAGTACAATGCAAAACATTTATAGATTGATGTCGCGTCATTTTTGGAGGTCAAGGCTATTTGACTAGCTTTTGACTCGCTAATTTGTTTCACGACTGAACATTTAATTTTTAAAAGAAAAGGGGAAAAAAGTTCGAAAACACCCCTTTGAAAAAGA
>Ga0228710_1008367_pt1 | contig 14855 bp, 7 predicted proteins | sample MedpolnodulmetaG_FD_177995 | JGI IMG/M metagenome (GOLD analysis project Ga0228710, IMG submission 177995) | Root nodule microbial communities from Medicago polymorpha collected in Santa Monica, California, United States - pink nodules | ecosystem: Host-associated > Plants > Roots > Nodule...
CTCTTCAAAATATTGGTCACGTTAACTGTAGCTAGGCACTTGCATATGTGGAAATATTTGTTTTGTGATATCCTGCTATTTTTCTGTTATTACTTTTGGCTGAAGAATATGTAATTTATTCATAGACAAAAGGGCTACAAGTTAGCGCATTTCTTGTACTTACAAACAATGAATTTGACTATCTTGGTCTCCGGAAGAGTTGATTTCCATTTTTTTTCTTGTATCCTATAAATGATAAACTAGTTTTTCATTTAAATTATTATTTTATAACTGCTATGGTTACCCTAGACTTGATTTTTGTTGATATACGAAAGACTTAATTGGTCAATTAGAGAAATATGTTGTTGGATGGGAAGTGTTAATCCACCAAATGTTGACTTGTGTTGAGGAGTTTGGATAGTGTGTAGGAATTCAAGTTTCAAGTCTGTATGCTTCCATTGTACAAAAATAAGGATGAAAATGGAAAAGAGAAATACTGAAACTATTTTATTTGAATTATTATTTTTACCTACGCTCTGCTGTCCATTGTAAGTAAATGGCAGCCCATCAAATGTAAAAGATTTCTGCTATTGAGCATAGAAAGAGTCAGATGTACCTAGTTTTACCCATGTCGAGTGGTTGTTCGGCTGTATGACTAGAACCTAAAACAAGGAGGCCTTAAGGAAGCAACCTCTTCATCTTTTGTATAGGAAAAAAAAACTCTATTAGCAGAAGGTGTTTGTCAGGAGAAATAGGAGAGGAACAGCCGATTAAACTTTATCCGTCTGCTAATTAAAGATATAGGTCCTTGTAGATTGTAATAGATAAATAACTTTGGCTAGTTAGTTTGGAAAGATAAGGGAGGGAATGAAAGAAAGGTACAGAGAACCGCAAATGCGCGCGATTAAACATACTGGGAGGAGGAGAGTTCATGTCTGTCAAATATCGAGTCTGTTCTTTCCTTCAGTTCAATACTCGAGTCTGTTCTTTCCATTTTCAATTGTATTGCCATGAGAGTCAATCTGATGGTATCCATTTCTTTCTCCAAAGCCACTACCCTGGTCTCTGTTTTCTTTGGTGGCATCTGATTCCTGAATGTGCTGATCCTTCAATGAACGTCATCCTTCTTGCAAATCTTGCAGTTCGGACGAATTTGATGAAAACTAGAAATAACAGTGGAAACACAGTGGAATTAAAATTCCTACTGCCAGAGCTAGGCTCCTTTGGAGAAGAAAATTTTCTCTCCCGTAACTAACTAAATGATTCTTCAAGATACCTTTCTCTCTCTTCTCAGCACCCTTGTATTAGAGTTCCCCCTGCACTGTTCACTCCCGTCTCACACTCCCTGCCATATGGTTTCAATTCCGCTCATTCCTACTTCTTATGCAAACCTTCCACATATTGGGCATGGGCTGCTGCTCCCTGTTAGTGTGGTTTATGTTGGGAGATGTTGGACAGAAGTAGAGGATTAAACTTCTGGGTCAGTAAAGGAAGAGAGGAAAGAGAAGGGTTAGAGAACTGTAAGGGCAAGTGATTAAACATTGAGAAGTGGAGAGCTTAGGTCTCTTGAAAATGGAAGACTATTCTTTCATTCAGTTTAATACATAATTCTTTTCTCTCTATTTTCTGATCCCCGTTCCTATCAATTTACACTCTTTGTATTTCAAGTTCTTATCGGTTAACAAGAATACATATTGTTCGATGTGGCAATCCATTTTGTTTTAGAATTTTATTTTGTTACCACCTAACTGTATTTATCTCTGGACGTCTTGGACATAAACATCCATTTCCAGCCAGTGATTCTGCAAAACCGTGTATTCCAATCTGCTGACTTGAAGTTTCTGTATTCCAATCTTTGTTTCTTTGTGAAACTTTCATGTTTAATTACATTAGTATTGGTTTTCAAATTTTGTATTCTAAAATATCAGGGTGCATTTGAATATCCATGTTACGTGCTACAGTAATCTAATTAAACATAAAAAATACTGTTTAGTGAGTTATGCTTAGTTTTTAACTTGCCTGTTTGTGCTTTGTGCAAATCTTTACATAATCAATCCCAAGCCCGACTAAAAAACGAGGGTTGTTTAGGCAATTGATATTCAGCATAAAACTTGTCAAATTCTTTTCACATGGCTAGGCACACCACGCTAACCAACATCTATCCTTGTTGTCCTTCCCCTCATTGTGATACTGTTTTATTTTTGCTGGATTGTGTTAGACCGCCAAGTAAAAAATGTTACATTAAGAGACCAAAACAGGTCTGAACTGGTCCTTAGAACAGTTACTGTGCATTTATGTACTTTATGTTGCAGTTATGTATTTGTAAGTTTGTAATAAATTGGGAAGTTAAGGGAAAAATATGTTGGTCGGTTTTTGGTTAAGGAATTGGAAGGGAGACAGATTCCAAGCTCTCAATACTTGAAGGGAAAAATGAACATTCTGTTACCTTGTCTCTTTATGTTGTATTGTTATGTGTGTTACAATAAATAACGAACTTCTGTTGATACACTGTCACAGAAGATTTCTAATACGAAATCATATTTTTATCTTCAGGGAAATGCTAACCGGTGCCCCCGGGGCACTGGTTAAGGATACTAAAAAAGGAAATTATATAATAGTTATTGCATTGAAAATTGTGTAATTAATCCATAAAAAGACAAAAAAGTTTCCCTTTTTAGCAATAACTTCCTTTTTCGGTATCCTTAACCTGTGTCCCGGGGTACCGGTTAAAGACCATACCACTTCTAACAGATTGCTGCATGTTTTATGGCTTCATTTTAGATATTGTGATGGTTCTGTTGATTTCGCTATTTTCATCATCATAATAATAATTATTATTATCTGATATGGTCTTTGTGTGTCAGGAAGCGTCTTGATGCCACGGTTCAAGATTTGGAAGAGAAGCAGAATAGCAAGAAAGAAACGGTTAGTCACTTTTCCTTAATTTTTAAGCTTTGACTTTTAAATTATTTCTCATGGAAAATAATTACAGAATAACATTTGGTAGATCCTAGCTCTACTAGATAGGCCTCTAAAGGTATATTTGGTAGAATAACATTTAGTAGGTCCTGTACCTTGTCTAGGGTTGTCTTAATGCCATCCCTGATCCCTTTAATGGCCTGGTGTGTGATTTTTTTGAAATTAAATGAAGTCTCCATGTGCATTATTTTGCTTGATGAGATTATCTCTTGTTATGAGAATCATGTGTTAAGAGCATAGAAGTGTAGAAAAGGGCAGCCCTGTCCACAAAGCTCCTGCACACGCACTGTCCGGGAGAGGGGTCCCACCATTTGGTGTATTGTATGCAACCTTATTCTCTTTTTACACAAGAGGCTGTTTCTTGGACTTGAACCCTTGACCTTTCAGTCACATAACAACTTTATTGTTGCGCCAAAGCTCCCTCTTTCGGCTTATATTAAGTATCCTCTAGAATATTTGTTTGTCTCAAATTATTTGTCATTTTAGAATATTATAGAAGTATTTTTACTTCTTTTTGATAATACCCCTGATTATTTGTATCTCAACGAATCTTATATTTAGTCTTTCTACTTAACTAATCTACTTGGTAGTACTTCTATAAATAAGAGTATTTTAGTTAAAAGGTATATTTTATCGAGGAAATTAAGTGTATTTAATTTTTCTTAAGAGGTGTGTAAGTGTAACCTTAAATGACACATAATATGAGAGACAAAGTATTTGCTCCAAATTTGTATGTCTTTATAGGTGTCATTTGTTTATCTATTTATTTATTTTTATTTAAATAACAATTTGAAGTAATTTATCATGCGATATTGCAGATAATGAAATTGCAACAAAAGATGCAATCTCTTCAGGCTGGGAAAGGGAAGGCGTAGTTATGTCCTTGATTGTTTGTTTACTGTAACTTGACCGTTCATAGGTGGTGAATGAGTTCTGTTCTTGTTTTATTTTCCTATGTGACTTTTGATGCCAAAGAAAGAAGGTGGAAAGATAGAAGCCAAGACAGAAACCACTCTAGTTTTGCTCAAACAAACAAACTTGTAGATGGATATGATGTTTAGCATTGTCTCATTATTATGGTTTAAATATCTCTGACACCTTGAAATATACTATGTTTTTGTATTTTGTCCACGCACAAATTAAAAGCATTAAGATCATGTTAATTGCATCAAAAATTGTTCAGAGAAAGACCACTTAATCAAAGCAAATTCAATGGCAGATAAAAAAAAATGTTGGATCATCTTTACATGTTTAGGGACTTGTACAACATTGTAGGTGGGGTTTAGCATGGGAAAGGGGAGTTGTTTCCTATCATAGGAAAGTAAATGTTAGCCATTAGACATGCTACTATTTTGATTACAATTAAGATATGGAACACATGGTTTTGATGATGAGAAAATTTGAAGTGTGAATAATGCCAATGCGATTGAAGCTGGAATTAAGATACAGAATTTTGGATTTGGATGGTTTTATCGACAACAAAGAATTTTTCAGACTAGCAAATTGTGAACATGGGGTGTATACCTTAATGTTGAGTTTTGATACTTTAAGTTGAAAGATTATTGTCCAATTTTTTTTTTGAAAGATTGGATATAATATTGAAGACGAGAGATTATGGTGGAAGATGGTGACAAATTTTTTTTAGTATTAAGAGTGTATAATAAGATTGTGTTCTTTACCTAATTTAATGGCTATTATTAACTTTTCCATGGTAGGAAACAACCCTCCTTTCCCATGCTAAATCCCATCACATATTTGTGTTGAAACCTATTAGTCGATCGTAGTGGTATGTATAGATGATTCAGTTCCACATGTGTGAAAATAGGAGCTTGATCAGTGTTGTTTATGGAAGCTTCTTGTCTTATTCTCACTGGCAGTTGTGGTGGCAATTAAGGGGGAGGCAAATCAAATTCATCTTCAGAGTCAGATATTTCTGCTAATATCGAACAACCAAACAATGTTAATAGTTATTTTGAGGGTAATGAATAATCAAGAGGCGAAAATAATATATATTATTAAAAAAAAGGAGAAAATAATATGTATAAGAGGGGAATAGGCTAAAACCCTCAGAATTTTTTTTGCGTGTAACCATGAAACTAAGGAAATGGATAGTTCGGCAAACCTATATATGGTCACGAAAAAAATCAGCCAACAAAGAAGAAGGTAATAAATCTAACCAAACAGTACCCACAACCGCATGTCCATATTTAGCTAATTTATCCGCACAACAGTTCCCCTCCCGATAAATATGGGAGCAAATAGATTTTTCTTTTGGGGTCAATGGAAATAAAAAGAATACAAGATTATTCTATCTTTCCATATAGACTTACAATATAAAATCCTGAATAGGATAATTTTAATAAGAACTAAGGAAGATAAGGTGGAGGTCTTGGATTCAAACCGAAATGGAAAAAACAACTAATCTAACAATTAATTAATAACATTTACCTTATAATAAAAAAAATAGATAAAAAGAGGCTACGAATGACTCAAAGAGAAAATGAGTGACTTTTATTTGCTTCATTACATTCCTAGATACTTGATCACAATTCCTCTTGTACGCTTCTAATCTAAGGCATCTATTCAACCGTGATCACCAAGACTTAATTAAAATAGTAACCGGCTTAATTCTAACCACATATTGCACTAATATTATCCTCTAAAAAAACTCTCACTAATATAATATTAATAAACCAAATAATATATTGGTTTCCAAGTTTCTTAGTAAACACGTATAATTTCGCTCACAACTCTAATTCTCATGCACACTACTTTCTCTCAAAATAATAAATGATATAAATTCCTTCGTAAAATAAATTTTGATATTTTGCAACAATTTATTTTCTCCGATTGAGATATTAATCTATAACTCTTATCATCATAACAAATTAAGATTATGACTACAAATTATATATAAAGTCTTTTTTAAAATTTTAGTAACCAACATAGGTTATACATTTCAGAAACATAGCAATATTTGTATCTCGTCACCAAAAATCACTGGAAATTGTATTCACACGAAAAATTAATTCACACAACTCAAGCCATAAAAACATGTGCACATACATGTTACATGCTGCGGAAAACATTTCTCAAATATAGTCTGTCGCGCAGAACAAATAAACAATATCTAAAATAAATCCAAAATAAAAGCTATAGATAAGCTATTATACTTAACGCAAACAATAATTCATGTGTCTAACCCGGAAAGTACCGAGAAGATACACTGTATAAAAAAATAAAATCTAAAAGAGGTTGTTTTTGAGAATTAAATATCAAACTAAAATGAAAGTTGAAGGTAACATATGAATAAACAAGATGCTTTTATGCAACATTAAAAGCCCAATTTTATCCTCTTAATCCCCAAGTAACCTAATGTTATAAATAGAGACCCTCAACCACTATTTTATTCATTCAAAAACATTGACAATTCAAAGCAAGGGTCAAACATCAGAGATTCTAGGCGGAATTTCTCCTCCTTTTATTCTTTCTAGGTTATGTTTTTCTATTGTTTTGTTATGATGTCTGTTGCCATGAGCAACTTAACCTCTTGATTAGGTTTCCCCGATGAATCCCTTCTTATTTGTTGGAATTTATTAATAAATTTTTCATTCAGTTTATTATTTTTATCGTGTTGAGATTTAAATTTGATTATGCCCGTTCTTAGTGCTCCGATAGTTGGTTAACTACGAGTGTAACCTTGTAGATTGATCTGTAGGATTAAAGTAGGCACTAACAACCCGAGATTTTACCAGTTCGACCAAGAATGTTTGGATTTGGCTCAACGGGTTCAACCAAGATTTTGTTGGGTTCATTTGGTAAGGTGCGAGCACTTTCAACGAAACTGGTTATTTTACCACATGTGCTGCCCAACGATGAATGTAAGAGAGAAGGGAGTTAGGCCTCCATTTAGGTGATGGAGGAGGAGGAGGTGGTGGATTAGTTTGATAAAACTTTTGGGAAGTTTGTATGATGACTTGCTTGGTTTGAGATGAATGTGGTAAGTGGGAGTTAAAAATATCACCATTGACATGTCTCATCAGACCATCTAGAACATTTGAATCAACATCCTGATAAATGGGTTGGCTGGATGATGATGATACTGATGGGGGAAGGATGGTGGAGGGTTTTGAAGAAGTATTTACATACTTGGTAAGGGCAGAATCAATACCTTGCACATTTTGAGAGTTCTCTGCCTTGTCTAATGAGGTTGGCTCTCTGGCACCTGCTTCTGAAACGTGCGTGTTAAATTCTTTTGCTTGCACTTGTTGCTTCCCATGATTCTCACACTCCCCTATGTCATTGAATATTACATTCCCCATATCTTCCTTATTAGATTCATTTCTTGTCTTTGTAGGGGAGAGAATAGGCGAGATGACATTTTCAATGGTTTTTCTTGTGAACTTGGAAGTATCAATTTTATAGACAGATGACAGAGTCAGATCGTCTTCTTTTGTCTCTGAATTTGTCCTGGATTGTCTCATCCTTTTGGGTGTTTGAGAGATTTTCTCATCACCTTTCCTCCTGACTTCAACAACAATATAACTTTCCTCTAGGGTTTGATCATTTTTCACTTTAGCCTCTGCTTTCTTCAACTTCTTGATGGGTGGTGATGTTCTGACCCTTGTAGATGGTTTCCTCTTCTTGTTTCTGTTATCTACAACTTATGAATCATCAGGAATCTCATCCAGATTGATTTCTACTTTCATATCTTCAGTGGCTTGTGATATTAAGTCTGCTAGATCTTTGAAATCTGGATCCTTGATGATTGAAGGAAAGTCTAGGATGAAAGGTCTGCAGTCTTTTCTATTGGAAAAACTAGTTGATTTTACCACAGATTTTGTTACAATAATCCCCATATTTCCCAGAATTTCTACAAACATCACTAGTGCCACTTGCAATCCAAGATCACGAAAACCCACACTTTCCACTCTTTTGACTATTCTGCTCTAATGAAATAGTTCTGTAAGCAGTCTTGGATAAGGGATAATCTTTGTTTCCTTCTTTAAGGAATTCTCTATAGCTGTACACAAATTATAGAATATGTATCCAGCAAGATTTAACTTTTCATTCCTTTTGAGTTGTCGAAGCATCACCCTGTGAATCCAACTGGGTTGGTATGTTCCTCCCGCTCTTGGAAGAATGCATTTAATGAGGAACTTAAGCATGATTCTTTCTGAATCATATATGTCTGTAGCTCGTACTGTATTTATGACATGGCGAGTGATGGTCGTAGAGTATTGTATTCACATGGATTGTCGTTCCATCTTGGCAATTCGGGTTACTTTTGTGGAAACAATTAAAATAAATGGTTACTTTTTTGGGAACAATTAAAATAAATAAAACAAAACATAAAGGGGGTAAAGAGGTTTGCAATTTAGTGTGTTTGCAGTAGAGCAAGAGTTTAGGAGTTAACCTAGTTTTTCATTGCAAAATGTTAGTGGCAGTTAGGACTCTTCGAATCCCGTCTAAGGAGATACACATCCGGGCATTGAGGTATGTGTAGGTTCTTACTTTCCCAGAGGTATTTGAAACAGTAACATATATTAGGGTTCCTAAATTATCAGTGTTCTAAAGGTACTCTCATCCATTGAATCTTAAAAGGACATCAACACACTTTTCCTCCCGGTAGTTTTACAAACGGGCAGCCCTATCTCGTCTACCTTACCAAGGAAGAAAGAAGAATGAAGTTACTTGGCTCATTTAAGTCATGAAGTCATTGTGTTTCGCTAATTATCGTACTCGTTTTCTTATTTACTTCCTGATTAGGGCAGGTATGCACTAATACTAGCTATGTCACCTTCCTATGTACCTTTATCTCATGGTGCTTCGCTTCAAAAGAGACAAATCTTACGCACGACAGTAAAATTAAATAGGATTCAAAAAATAACTGAATAAAGACTTTCAATTAAATAAAATATCCAACTAACATAATAGAGATTCATCTAACAACCCCAACCTAAAAAGGTTTAGTTACTTATGGTCAATAATGACAAATTATAAACGAAATAGAGATTTGTCATTTGGTGGTATTTTCTGGTGTTTTGGTTTGTTATACAATAGTGGCAATTTAGTCTTGAATTAGAGTTGAGTGCATAAATTTTTCGCTAGAGTGATGTTGGTGAATCAATTATTTGGATGATAATAGATTGTTTGTCAGCATCAGTGTTGTGCAACCTGTGCTTTGAGGGAGATGGTGTTGTTTTACAAAACAATTCCAAATGGCCTATCAATCACCGCGTGGTTTTGAAGGAAATCATTTGTTCCTGTATCTTAGTCATTGAATTTGGTGGCTTAGGAGTGTATACATTCATTAAATCACAATGATAGCTTGTTTTACTGCCTAATCTTGGTTAGTCAAAATTCAAATTGAGTTTTTTTTTAAGGAAAAATTCAAATTGAGTTGTTCACATTGAATGGGAGAGGCTATTTTTTAATTTGCTTAGGAGTGTTGTTGGTGTCTATCTTGGAAGAAAAATAGTGCTTGTATTTTTTTTTCCTTTGCATAGCAGTAGTTGATGCAGGATTTTTTATGTCTGCTACATGTACAGTGTTTCATTAGACAATGTTATATATTTTTTTTGTGGCCGGGGTTCGAACCCCGGACCTTACATATATTATGCATTGTCCTTACCAACTAAGCTAAATTCATGAGGACAGACAATGTTATATTTTGATTGTATTTCCTTCACCCTTTGATGTGCGTTTTATTAATAGAATTACTTTGCTCTTTAAAACAATGGTTATAGAAGTAAATAGTTTATTTTTTTTAGGGGAGAAGTAAAAAAAATATTAGAGATAATTTTTTTAAAAATAAACGATATTTATTCTTCAAATTGATATTGTACATTGATACAAAACAAAGTAAATTCCTTAAAAACAAAAAATGTGAATATGTGAACAACTTACTACATCCATGTTAAAAACAAAGCTGACTATATTGAAGTGTCTAGAATAGGCGGGCCTCCTACTACAAATTCGTCTTTAATAGACCATGTTGTTAGAAGTCAAGAAGGACACTGCAATGCATTAAGACGCTTGAATGAGTTAATGGTTCCGAGCTCGACATGGAAGAAAAATACTAACAGTTTTAACATATTAATATTTATTTATTTAGTTAAAAAATATATACTAATATTTATCATTAAAAAAAGTCATTCTTATATTAATACAACACCCAAAAAAGACATGGATGTGTTTGTTTCAAGGATTATATTCCCTAGAATATTATTTATGGGAATCTTAATCCTATTAAAGTGTTTGATAATTAATTTAGTTTTCTAGGAATATTTTTAAATATATTTAATTAATAGTGTGAGAGTGAGAAGTTATAGGTGGTTACCTCTTATTCGCATGAGAATAAAAGATTTCCATACTTTAACATTGAAATAATAAGTGAAAAATTCATGTGTAAATTTTATTCCTAAGAATAAAATGTACCAGACATAATTTATGAAAACTTGAAACAAAGATGGGAAACAAAGATTCCTAATATGACATTCCTGAAAATAAATTTGCCATCCATAAAACAATCATCCCATAGAGATATTACATGTTTTTATTATGCCAAAGTAGTTGTATGTAATTGTTAGCTTTGAAATTTCCTTTCAGAAAAAGAAGTATTTTGAACAAGTTCAAGGGACAAATATTCTAAACCGTTTTCCTTGAACCAGAAGAAAGAGAAAGAAAGGTCAAACTTCTTTCGTTTGGAACACGGTAGAATAGCAGGGGTCAAAGATTCAACCATTTCATAATAATTTTTACACAATTTTCTACTTCTACATTCTTATATTATACTATTACTTCTCTTTTTCCTTTTCTCTTTATTGTTAAAATATTATAAAAGTTGTCATAAAATAATTGTATAAATATCATTACTCTTTTAAATATTATTTTTAATGTTCAATGAGTCGTAATGCCACTCTAATAGGTGTCAATCAATATCATGTTATATTTTTAAATTTAATTTTGTTAAATAGTTCTACATCGAACAAATGATGACATGAACATGTGTTTATAAGTGGGGGACAATCTTCATTTCACAAGTCGATTTTGTGGGATTGTGATATGTCAAACCAAAATTTATAATAAATTTGACAATAAACTTTGTAAGTGGGGACAATCCTCACTTCACAAACCAATAAATTTAACCTTTATAAATGGATATAAATGAAGACAATTTTCACTTCACAAGCCGGTTTTGTGAAATTGTGTTACACCCAACCATAATTTCTAAGAAATTGAACTAAACTTTGAAAGTGGATGCGGTGGATATCACTTTTTATAAATTCATTTTCGGTCTTCTTGAACTTCTACGCGAGACTTTATTTTTATCAAATAATTCCTTGAAAGTTTTTTTTATTCATAAATATATTTATAAATTCATTTTCCTTTGTAAGTGGATTGTGGTGGTTGTCATTTTTTATAAATTCATTTTTGATCTTGTCGATTTTCTACGCGAGACTCTATTTTTATCAAATAATACTTTAAAATAATTCATTGAAAGTTTTTTTGTCAAAAAAATAATAATTCATTGAAAGTTTTATAATTCGTAAATTTTATATAGTTTCTACAAAATTTTTATAATAAATTATTACTTTCATAGATGTTTCATATTTTGCTCATGTCTTTAAAAAAATTCAATGAAATTTCAATCTTAATATCTCATGTTTTACAATTGCGGAAGAAACTATTCCGAAATAAAACGTGGATGAGGAATGTCCTAACATATAAGCAAAATATGAGATTTTACAAATAAATGCAATAAGCATGTATGAAAGAGCCATCGACTATTTCTTACAATAAAAAAAGCTTCATTCAAATGTTGAAATAATGAAAATACAATCAATTTTTTTTGAAGAAAATAGTACATTCCGAATTGACTATAAGCGGGGACATTCCTCATCCACATTTTGAAAGTCAAATACCTAATATCAATATAGAGAGAAATTTTAGAAGCTAGAAGTTCATTAACAAACCAAACTCTTAATTCTAACAAACAAACTAAATTCTTCCACATATGAAAATTAGTCAGGAATAATAAAAGATCCATGGTATTTGATGGCATTTATTCTCAAAAAAAATTGTTGTTGGTATTCATCCATTTTGACTATAGGTGATCTTTGAAATGATCAATTAAACTAAATATTGATAAGTATTTTAATTTTCTAAGGCCGAGAAAATCTTGAATATGGTAATAACTACGATAAACCTTTTTTCAGAATATAGTATAGTGATATAATGATCTACTCTCAGATATATCATCAAACACAGATTACAAACTTGAAGCAAATTGAAAATAACAATAACACGTAATGCCGTAAACAAAGAAAAAGAAGCGAAACATAAAATCCATAAAACAACACAATTATTAAATCTCAAACCAAAAAGTGATAGAGTGATAAAAACATCAAGTTTCTATCCCAAGTGCTACGCCAAGTGCTACCCAAGTTTCTATGGTTGTCTTTTAGAGCACACATATTCATGTCATCCATATAGGTGGTATAAATGACTCTCATATAATACTTTATATTACTTCATACTTTCTAATTATTTAAACCACTCAACTGCATTTTCTAAATATTCATACCACTCTTCCAAAACTCTAAAATGGGTCCAACTAATTTTACAATATACTTCAATTTTGTATTTTAAACTAATAAAATATTGATAAAAGGTGAAAAAGGAAGAGAATGGCACCGTAGTAAACAATTGCCACCACCACAATATCAATTAGCAGTGTCCAAGCAGTCTCCAAAGTGACACAAGGTGTACATGCTGGCAAAGACAGCTCGGATAATTATGCTCTTAGAAGGACCCTTGGAGCCATTAACTTGCAGGTCATGCTAATTTGTGCTCTTAGATCATCTACAATAGGGGTCCTTTCCCTATTTAATACCATGTTAAATAGACACCTCCATTGTGATATCAATGAATATTATGCTTATAAATATGTGTGTCTTTATAGGCACCCTCTCTCTCCTATTACTCATGGGTCTCATATGTACAATTAATTCTATTTTTTCTCTATATTCAATTATTGTATTATTTTAATATTAAAAAATGAATTATATAATAGTTGCAAATAATAGTTAAATTATATAATAGTTCCAAATAATAGTTTCTTGAATTATTAATAAAAATAAAAAATGTTCGCTTTTTTTTATAATTTATAATTAAATTACTTCAGTATTTTAAAATTATATAATTATGAATGAATATATAAATTATTGTTAAAATTTAAAGATATAGAGTTATTGTTGGAACCTAATTCATAATTATTTTGAGGTGTTGGGTTGGAGAGATTATATGCTTATTCAATATTAATTATAAAATGAATGATGTGTACAGTCGGGATCCGTTTAAACACTCAAATGAGGTGCTAAATTGTGGATAGTCTCACGGCACAACACATGTTAAGAAATCTAGTAGTTTAAAAACATGGCTATTAAAATTTATTATCTAAGTGATGTACTTTCTTTCTTTATTATCTAAGTGATTAGATGACATTTATGTTTTTAACGCACAAGTTGAAGAAACGTGGTCTGTCTTTCTTTCTTCACCAATTATAAATAGTCATACTTAGATTGTCTTCATTCAAGCGTTTCACTCCATCCAAAGAGTAGTATCCCAAATCACAATTCAAAGCTATTTTAAGGTAAGAAGTATCTCATTTTTCAATTGATATATATTTGTTCAATTTTCCGTTGTGTATACAGTTGTTACAAATGAATTGATCTTTGGGGTTGAATATAAAATTGCACAAATAGTTAACTATTTATCCTCTTTCCAGAATGTGTTTAAAACATCTATGTTCGCATAATCTTTCTTGGTGGTGTTAAAATGCGTTGTATTTTAGTATTTAAAAATATCTCTCATGTTACTTAACAAAGATTTCAACTTATTAAAAATTTCCATTGAAAAAAAAGAAGATACTTGTATAGGTCTCTCTCTAACTAATAGATGTAATGCATGTTAAATACACACAAGGATTGTTCGGTTAAATATGTGTCTCAATGGAATCTAATTTATTCAAAAAGAGATAATAATTATTTAATTTCAGTATGAAAGAGTTTGATTTAGCTAGATACAATGGTATTTTTACTCACCTCTTCAATTATTTTGATAGATTAATCAATTAATTTTACTCTGTTAATTTTTTTTAACAAAATTTGACTCTGTTAATGATTATAGTATGTTATTTTTTTAAAAGATAAATTATCCCAAGTAACAGTAGAGAATTAAAACTAAGACCTTAGGGTCTGTTTGATGGTCAGGATAGGATAGATGCAAGATATGATATAAAACTGGATAGAGATAGGATATGATAAGGACATGATAAAGTTTAATCCTATCATGTGTTTGATGCGCACATGATAATAAACATGATATCATTATAACTAAATGAAAAAATTGGTCTCATAATTAATTAAATATTATAAAAATGACATGTTATTAATTATAATAGAAAATACATGCTATTATTTTAAAAATGACAATATTTTAAAAATGGTAGAATATCAAGATAATAAATAAGGAATGATCTTCTAATCCCATTAGGATAATTCTAACCCAGCCTATACTCAGGATATGATAGGAAAATGGTTTATTTTATCATATCTCAATGGTGCATCAAACATGCGATTTAAGCAGAATATGATTAATGTATCATATCATGTCTCCCTATCCTCGGACCATAAAATGGACTCTTAAAGAATTATACTCCAATGTTTTAAGCTAAGACAATCAGGACAATCCAAGTTGATTAGATATTAAACTCTTTAAAATAATAAGTCAAACATATGTTTTGCTCAAAAAAAAAAAATTAAAAAAAATGTATAGATTAGATATTTCACATTGTTGTGTGTTTTTTTTTTTTTTTTTTTATTAAAATTAAA
>Ga0228710_1008368_pt1 | contig 14854 bp, 8 predicted proteins | sample MedpolnodulmetaG_FD_177995 | JGI IMG/M metagenome (GOLD analysis project Ga0228710, IMG submission 177995) | Root nodule microbial communities from Medicago polymorpha collected in Santa Monica, California, United States - pink nodules | ecosystem: Host-associated > Plants > Roots > Nodule...
TTGATAGTTGGATTAAGATCAGACGATTTGTATAAATTTTTAAATACACTTTGAAATATAATTAGAAATTAGAGTTGTGCAATTAAGATCGCAATCACAAAGAATCTAAATCCCTTTCTCCTTTGAAAAAAAAAAAAAAGATCGACATTTAAACTAATAATGGATAGGTCTGAATAGAGTACTATAACCCGTCTACATCCTCACACTATAAAAATATTTACCCTGATCTAAAATTTCATGAATAATAACTTCAGTACTATGTACGATATCTATCACACTCATTTAAATCGAACTATGTAAAATAAATAAATAAATTTTGATTAATGAATAAAACTCAACCATATATTGCTCAATTGAGTACCATATCTAAAACCTATTACAATGAAACAAATTATTTGGATAATGAATAAAACTATTACAATTTATTTTAGGAAAATTCATAAAAAGTCCTTATTAATGTTAGGTTTATATTTATTTTACATTTAAACATATTAAATGATAAATCATATATAGATAAGTATGCAAGTAAGAAAATAAATAAATAATACATGACAGATTGGGTTTGTACCAAGTTACCTATGCCCACACCATACACCTTAAATTTCAGGGGTAATTTTCCATACTCATTATGTATTCCCATCCCCTACTTTATTGTGGAGAAAAATAATTAACAAGCAGTAATATGAATATTTGGTCCAAAATGGTTATCCAACGAGGTCAAAATTTAAGTAACTTATCAACTTGGTGTTAAAAACGTTGATAAGTGGTAACATGGTTGTCCCATAAATCTTTTTAGAAAAGAAAGGTTCTCCCATAAAAAATTATTTAAGTTCAACTTTTTGAGTTGTTCTCTCTTGATAGGTAGTCCAACTCCGTGTAGAAATAAAAAAGTCTCATTAATGACTCGAGAATTAATTTCATATCAAATGGTCTAAATTATGGTGATATCTTGGAGTGCCTACAAGGAGTCAAATATCTTAATTATACTTGTTTGAAAAGGAAAAAAAAGTGAAGTAATTTGAATTATTCTTGCGACTAGGACCGACAATGAATCAAGTCAATTGAAACATAGTCCTAAACTCGATTTAATAATTAATTCATTGAACTTAATTCATGAATCAAATGAGTTAAACTTGAATTGAAAGTTAACTTCTCTAACTAAATGAGCTAGTTTGACTCGTTTAGTTCATGAGTCGACTTGAATTATGATTGTGAACTTTTTTTGGTTTTTGTCTCTCCTACTTTTACTAGTTTGAATATACTTTTGTATTTTTGATTTGGGATGTTTGAGTCGGCTATGTTTTAAGTTTTTTATATTTAAGGATAATAATTATTTTGGTCCCTAAATGTGTAAAGAATAGCCACAATAGTCCCTCAATGTATCAAAATTTTAAAATAGTATTTGATTGTTCATTTCGTTAGTCAAAATAGTCATTGGCATTAAAATGTTTCGTTAATATTGTCATATTAGTCATTCGATATATTTACTTATTGCCGTATCAGTCTTATAAGTACTTACTTACTATCAATTCAGACACAGAGTTATTGTGAGTATTGATGAATTATTTTGACTAACAAAGTGTACAATGAGAGACTATTTTGAAATTTTAATACATTGAAGGACTATTGTGACTACTTTTTACATATTCAAGGTCCAAACTGACTATTACCCTTTATATTTATCTACATATTTACGTAGGTTTCAACTTTATACTTGTATCTATCCTTTCCGCACTTAAGTCTGTGATAACTTTAATTTTAATTTTTTTTTAAAAGCAAAAAGTACAAAGATCTAAACAATTTGACAATATAATTTGACTTTTAAATTATGTGATTCAAGTAAATAAGTTGAACCGAAATATTCCTATCAAGTAAACGAGTTGAACCAAAATATTCGTATTAAACTTGTGTCGAATTTTAAACTGAATCAATTTTTATCGAATCAAATTCAGATTAGTTCGACTCGGTTCATTTTCATTTCTACTTGTGGCTAAAATATAGTGCCTAAGATGGTAAAAATATATAACAACCAAAATCTAGGCCCATACCATTTTCCACATATGCTTCTGACACCTGATGGGTTACAAATGTAACAGTCCACACATGATCCATAAAATTACTGGCTTTTTACCCAAATAGATTTAACTTTTTCTGCTTATAAATATGCATCAACATTGTGGAAACAGACACTTCCATACATATATTCTTCTGTATCATCATTCATGGCAATGGCAGCAGAGAAAATCAACAATACAAACCAAATCACTGAAACCAATCATCAGCAGCAGGAAGAACAAGCTTGTTTTCCCTGCAAGACTTTTGTCCAGAAATGTGATCATTTTGTAAAGAATCAGAGGGCAAAGTTCTACATTTTTCGCCGTTGCATTATGATGCTTCTGTGTTGGAATGAGAGCAGCTCGGACTGAACTTAGGGAAGGGAAAGGGAAGGGAGCAACTTTATTCACATAGCAATTGGTCAATTACAAAAATGATTATTATTATTATTATTTATTATGTGACATTGTTCTATTATAGTGTATTGTATATACAATATAATTATGTATAGCCTTATGTGAAAGAGATTAGATCTGTTTCAACTAATTGCAAAATTATTGAACAGACCCTCTTTCTTCAGATGTCAAAAGTCTTTGAAAATTATATATAATATATAGATGGTTATGGTTCTGTTTTTTTAGTTCCTAACTCAGCATTTTTCTGCTTCAATTCTTGAGCAATTGAACTTAGATCAATTTTTGTTTTCATTTTCAACTTTACAAGATTTACATGTTTATTTTCGCAATTGAATAATATTAAACGTGCGTCCAATTCAAAGCTATAGTTTTTAACTTTTTTTTTCTCCTGGTGGCTGGGGTTTGAACCACGAACCTTGTATATCACAGTCAAAAAATTTGTAATCATGTGGTAGAAGAAGTGATTGGCCACACACCAAACAATAGACTAAAATTGTAAGCGTCCAAATGAATCCATGATGATTTGATAAGTATTTTTTTCGCCATATAATAGTATTAGACTTGCGTCCAATTCAAAGCTATAGTTTATAACTTCTTTAATTTTGTGGTCAAAACTCAAAAGACTCCTATCGCGTTGTGGAGGTGATTGACTACACACTCAAGCATAGGCTAAAATTGAAAAAAGGTTAGTGCCTACCAATATACAGGGAAATGTTGGATAGAGCTTAATTATAAATATATTTTTAGAAGATGTATTCATATTTAGTGTCACATGCCTCCAATAGGTTGATCTAAAGGAGTGGAATCCCATGAAAAAAATTTGACTTCAATTTTGTATGTATTATCACCTTTTTAGTGCACGGATTAACATGCAACGGTCATTCCTTACCTTATCGGAAGAATATCGTTGCCTCCGTAAAGAAAGTGTTATTAATTAAAAAAATAATTAACTTTGTATTTAATAAAAAAGTTAATTAAATGTTATTAATTTTTTAATCTAAAAAATAGTGTATAATCAAAAGTGTCTTTCAGACAAACTTATTCAATGAAAATAAAAGATTCATTATTAAAATTAAACTTATATTAATTGAAAGATTTATAAAAGACATAATTAAATACAGTGAAAATACTTTTTTTTAAGGTTGAAGAGAAAGTAGTTAAAATCATCAAATTTAAGTAATTTATTCATATTTAATAATGATGGAGTATATGATAGATTACTTTTTTTTTTATCGTCTATCATTATGAATGATCCTTGTGTTGAAGAGATATTAGACAAGAACTATCTCGAATTTGCTATATACTCCCGTAGGTATTAATTATAAGAGTTATTTAAGTGTAAAAGGTTGATATATTTGGTTTAAATTTTAAATTAGGTACATCAACTTTTGTTAATTCAAATATTTTTTGCAAATAAAACAAGAGAGTATTTATTTTTGAATACAATAATATATTAGAAGCCTGTCCAATTCAAAGCTCTAGTTTCTAACTTCTTTAATTTTACGATCAAAAGACTTTCTATCGCGTTGTGGAGGTGATTGACTGCACACAGAAACATAGGCTAAAATTGAAAACATGTTGGCGCCAGTTGATATATATAGTGGTAAGTTGCATAGAGTTTTAATTAAAAGTAAGCAGTCTACGTATAAACTCGTATTTACTCATATTTAGTGTTCGCACACTTTAAATAGGATCATCTTTAATAGAGGAGTTTTATAAAAAAAAAAGTAGACTTCAATTTTGCATGTATTATCACCTTTTTAATAACAAGTTAGCATGACACGTGCATTCCTTACCGCAACAAATGAATACCATTATCTTCATAAAATAGTGCTATTCATTTTTTTCATCTAAAAAAAATAGTCAAAAGAGTCTTTTATAGGAATTTGTTCAATAAAAATGAAAGATTGTATATTAAAAATTAAATTTATATTAATTGAAAGAATTATGAAAGATATAATTAAAGAATTTAATTAGTATGCATTTTTGGTGTTAATGATATGTTGCCACGCCAATTATGAACATAAAAACATATGAGCTGTCATATTTATTAATTGAAGTGATAACATATCATTAAATACATGTATAAAATAATTGTACACTGTTAGCAGGGGTGTACATGGGTTGGATCAACCCAAAAAAACTGGTCAAACCCACCCAAAAACCCAAAAAAGTGGGTTGAGTTGGGTAATTAGGTGAGTATGGTTTTAAAAAATGGACCAAAACCCATAAAAATAACGGGGTCCGGGTAAAACCAGACCCAAACCCAATAAACTCATTTACCCAATATTACCAACATTTTTATTTATTTTTTTCATAGGAAAGAAAGGAGAATACCAAAGGTTTTGGTCATAAATCAAGTTTAATTTTCAAAATTGACACAAGACATTCTCTATATCGAAAATAAAAACATGTTACAGTTACAAATTAGGATGTTGCACATTTTGACTATTTTGATGTTAATGCAATTTTATGTCATGCAACTTTAGTTAATTGCAAGTATTTTCTGATCAAATTTATTATTTGATATTGTCAGTTATTATTTTATGATGATAAAATATAGTGAAAATAGGCTACACAATCTTTTTAGTAAAATAAAAAAGTTGAGTAATTTTTATGAAAAAAAATATGAGGACTCATCATTTAGTCATTTAATATTAACAAAAAAAAAAATAATTTGGGCAACACACTACCTAACCCAACCTAAATCGAAAATTAGTGGGTTTATCCAAACCGGCCCAATAGTGTAATAGATGGTTATTTTACCTCACCCAATTCGGAGTGCCATATACGGTTCGCGTCTTGGGTTTGGCCAAACCCAACTCAAACCGACCCACGAACACCCCTAACTGTTAGTGTATAGTAATTAAACTCATAATTAAATACTGTGAAAGTAGCTGTTTTTTTTTAAGGAATATCATGAAAGTAGTTAAAATCATCATAATTGAGTAATTTTATTTATTTATCGATACCAACTGATAATCAACAAATAAGTTGGTTATCACGTTGCATTTAGCCTTTATAATGAACAAGTAATTGAGTGATTGCAATGCCTTAAACATATAATCATATAATCAGTGCCTATTTTAGGATTTTATAGTTTTATGTATTTTTAGTACTTTGGAACTAGTAATGCTTGTTTATGATGTTTGATGGTGTAAGCTAAAGAATGACTCTAAAGATGTTGGAAGTTGTAGCGTGGATTGAAGACGTATCGCTGAAGATGTGGAAAGCTACAACATCATGTGACTCTAGCTGGGTTGTACATAGTACGAGTACGTGGGTGCCAAGGGTTCAAAAATTCACCTTAGAATTGAAGAGGCAAGGTTATGGCTTAAGGTTAACAACTTTAGAGATCTCATTCCATCTCATCTCTTCCATATATGAGCATGATAGCTGGATTCTATAGTTTTTAGAGTAGATTACTTGGTGATGTTTTGGCTCACCTTATTCCTTCAAGGAATGTAATCTTGTGACAACTTTATTTAATCTATCAATTTAATTTTCTATGTTTTCATTTATGTCCATCTTCATTTCCATTTCCACGGTTCAACTCACCATTAGCTAAACCCCTTCGAGTGGTTTAGACATGATGAAGTTATGATCTATTTATTTACTTGCGATATATAAAGCTATATTGCCGTGCTTTACTCTAACAAACTATTTTAACTCAAAATATTTAGAAATAAACTCTAATCACTTTTATTTATAATGCTACATCTCCCTGATTTTGATAGAGTATGATAGTGGAAAATGTTTGTTAGATATGATTTTGTCCTTAAGCACCACACCAGTGAAAGGATCAAGAGAGACAGCCTGAATTGATTATCTTGAACGTAGAAGAGCCTTGAAGCTATAGCTTTGTGAATCTCAATTAGCTTAAGAGGTTAATAAACGACCATAGCGCTGAGTCACAAAAGCTATACCACGCTATAGCTAAGCGCTACATTCTTGGTAGGACTCTTGTCATATGACACATAGGACCTGATAGCTTAATACCTCAGTGCGGAAAGGCTGGACACCTGAACCTAGCAACTGTTGCATGTTATGTCTCGTGATCAAGCTCAGAAATGAGTGCCATCTCGACCTTAACATGATGGATGAGGTAACACTCCCTATGACCAATTGGTTCACCAGGAAGTCGGTTATTGAAAGATATTGCTATATGAATCACAGAGTTGCGAAAAGGTATAAACGGCTGCAACCCTGTGAGACATAGAAGCTATATAAGGATATAGCCATGTCTATCTCAGAGACTAAATATGCTTTGAATCGGCTATAGCTCTGAGTGACACATGAAGCTATACCTAAGCTATAGCTTTGTAAATCGCAATAATGTTTTATCATGACTGAACCTAGATCTAAACCACACTTTCCATCTTGAGATTTTCTAAAGACTTTAACTGTTTTTCCAAACTCAACCTTTTATTTTTACTGTTGTGACAAATGTGTTATTTTATTTTCTTACAAACAAGTTTTTTGATGAAAAGCTACACGAAGCTATAGCCCCAAAGTCCTTGTGGAACCCATTGCTGTTTCGGCTGTGATTGCACTTAGTCTTTCCATCTTAAAATACTCATAGTGTTTTGGGAGACACCACCAACATATACCAATTTCGGCTGAATTTTTCCTTTCATTTTTATCCTTCATTTAAACATTTTTATTTATTACTTTATTCTTTTTAATAATATAATTCAAATTATTAATTAAGAAAATAGTTTTTTGAAAGGTAATTAAGAAAATAGTTAAATCACATTAAAATAGGAATAACCCCACTACAATGTGAGCAATATTTAACATTGTAAGAAAGAGCTTATTTTTATCTCATTTGTCAAAAATATTTGATCATAGTATATATCAAATTTGACATCTCTTTATTTTTTCTTTCAAGTTTACCCTTCACTTAATTTTCTTTACATTATGTAGTTCCTTGTCAATTAAATAACTTTATTTTATAAATAATCAGATAAAATTCATAACTTCAATTATTTTCATCGATATAAGCAAAAGGATAAACATTTTAATGCTTGTCTTGACACTAATATTTAATAATAATGGAGTATACGACTTGTTACTTTTTTTGAGACCTTCTATATTGTGGTCCTGTGTTGAAGAAGATTAAGACAAGAACAACCCTCAAATTAAATTTACTGGTGCATAATCATGGGGTGACTCGATGAGGCATATTTACATGTTGGTGCTGCGGAAAAACTAAATTAAATAAAAAAAATACCAATGAATTGGATAAAAGAAAATATAAACTTACATAGGTGAAAAAATCATATAAATTAGAATTATTATAACAGTACATTTAAAAAACATTATAATATTAGCAAGATAAAAGGAATAATATAAATCAAAATTATTATAACACATAAAAAAATCGCAGTATTTTAAATGAAAATTATAATATTTTAGAATTATACTTGTTAAAAAAAATACTTTAGAATTATACTATATTGATTACGTGAATGCAAGTAAATTTATTAATATTGATGATGTCATTATAGTTAAAGATTTTAAGAGTGGTTGTTTACTTGTTGCACCAAAAGTTCCATCAGATGAGGGGTAGGGATCCATATAAAAGCTTGTTGTATTTAAAAGAAATGATAGTTTGCAAGGTTTTGAAGTGAATCTTAATCCTCAAGCTAGAGTATGTAATAAACTAGGAGGTAGAACTCATCACCTTAAGCCTAATTTAAGGCATATAAAAAAGGATATTAGGACGAAGGAAAGAGTAACCCAATTATCACTAGTGCGGTTAAAATTTCTCTCCATCAAAACCATTACCAAATATCTCTAACGAATTTGTTTCTGTATAGGTTCCAAAATACCCCCATGCAACAATTTGACAAAGAATAAACCAAGAAAACAAATAGATAATCAATAGGGTAATACATTTCCTCATATGCATATTGTTGACTCTTAGACCAATGTAGTACTCCCCCTCTTCCTTTTTAAGTATCTTTTTAAAAAATTAACATAAAAATAGCGATGTGTATTTTTGCACAATATCTTTCTATTATACTCTTATTTTAATCCACTAATAAATTTCTATTTTTTGCACACACTTATAAATTGAATATGTTATCTTTCTCTTGTAACAAACGATTGTCAGTTATTATCTTTTTCTCCAACACATTCCGTTTTTTTTTTTGCGTACACTCTCTCATAATAAACAATTGTCAATTTTTTAAATATTGTGCACATCTTTTTAATTATTTTAAGTCAATATAAAAATTATTCCAACTTCACATTAATCAAAAGTTAAGAAAAATTAACTTTCTTCCACCTCCTTTAATCAAAGTTGAGACTTCGACTATGGCTTCAACCAATGCTAGAGTCACACTCGAAATTGTGAACAATTGCTACTCATCTTATTTATAGAATTATAACTCTTTTTGAAACCATTGTTTGGAACAAAATTTTGTTTAAATTTAAAGATAACAAGAAACAAACTTTGTTTATGAAAAAACAAACAAACTTTCTTTAAAAACAAACTTTAGTTTTCCAAATAGATAGCATTAATTAGTTTTATTGAAAAAGATAAAAGAAATTGACAAAGGCTATAATTGACAAATCATACCCTTAAAATACCAAAAAGACAGTTAAATAGGAACAAAAAATTCACCCTAAAAAGACACTTAAAAAGGAACGGAAGGAGTAATATATAAAGACAATATCCGAATGGAATCCTTATGTAGGATGGGAATTTATTTTTTATTTTATTATTGTTATTTTTATCATTTTTTTCTCTTCTTCTAGGTTAGGTTTATATCCCACCCCACACCCAGTTTTTTGTTCTTTTTTTTTCTATATGAATTTCTAGATTATAAAAATAGAATTATATATTTGCAAATAAAAGAATTATATGTTATATTTGCAAATAAAAAATACATTGAACTTGCTCATTGTTTTTATTATAAAATTGGCTTAAATATTGCACTCGTCCCTGTAAATATGGTCCGTTTAAGTTTTAGTCCCTGTAAAAAAAAATCTGTTTTTAGTCTCTGCAAAATTTTTGTTTTTTAAAATAGTCCCTGACCCCATTTTTGTGATGATTTGCATACGTGACACATAATGACTGGACCCATTTCGTAGTTTTTGGTCCCTGCAAAATATTTTGTTTTTTTAAATAGGTCCCTGCAAAAAATTTTGTTTTTTAAAATAGTCCCTCCAGAGACTATTTTCAGTTCAAAAAATTTTGCAGGGACCAAAAACAATTTTTTTTTTACAGGAACTAAAACCAAAACGAGGCATATTTGCAGGGACTAAAACCATATTTTAGCCAAAATATATCGTTAACTTTCAAAGTTAATTACAAAGTGCTAAATTGTTAAATAACTTGATACATGATTCTAGAAAAAGGAAATCAAGAAAAATCAATTACATTCAAGGAGAAGAAACTAATTTAGAATCAGCCGGCTGATCCATGCATGGTCAGTGGTCAAAAGTAATGTTATCACTCTCTTGTTTCTATCAAAATTGCCACTGTTTTTCATCTATAAATAAATAGTTAGAAACTAGAAACTTAGCATATATAGAAATCAACTTGAATACAAGATGAAGAAGGTTTCTCTCTATGCTTGTTTACTACTCAACTTGAGTTTTTTCGTTATTAATTTTCCACATAGCAAAGCTAGTCAAGCTGATAAACTTGTTCAGTTGATTCTATCTAGAAGCTCACAAAATCCTCCTAAGACCCTTTCTTGGGAAGTGGAAGATGCATCTAAATCACATTCTTCTTCTGCTACTTATGTTGTACCTCAAGAGGGGCAAATGCAAGCTGACAAGATTGTCACATTGCCTGGTCAACCATATGGAGTGAATTTTGAACAATATTCAGGCTATGTCACTGTTGATCCTGAGGCTGGAAGAGAACTTTTCTATTATTTTGTGGAGTCTCCATATAACTCTTCCACTAAACCTTTAGTTTTGTGGCTCAATGGAGGTAAAAATAGTCTCAGAAACTTCTTATGCTCATAACAGTTGTTCTTTTGTATGCCTTTTCTTGTTTTTATGTATCTTTTTATATTTACCTTATGATCCTTGATATTTTGAAAATTTTGGAGGAATATAGTTACCATGTGATTGCAAAGACCTCTATAACCTGAATATTGCAACTACATTTGCACTAGTAAGGAGATTTACAACACCACACAAGATAAGAAGAATTGATATATTATTAGTTAATATTTGATTGATGACATAACATCACTTTCATAGTTGTGAAACATAGTAGATAAAACCTGTAAACTTTTGATTTTACTAACAAGTTTATGATTTGAGTCTACAGAAGCTCAACAAGTTTACCTAGACTCTCAAGTTTAACAAATTCGATTTGAACAACATAATGTTTGAACCACACAGGACCTGGCTGTTCTTCACTTGGGTATGGAGCCTTTCAGGAGTTAGGACCCTTCAGAATCAACTCTGATGGCAAAATACTATACCGTAACAATTATGCTTGGAATGAAGGTGAGACAATCATAATTAGTTTGTTTATGATGCATTTGTTCTGAGACATGAATATCTTACCAACTTATATCATTATGAAATATGCAGTGGCGAACGTACTCTTCTTGGAATCTCCAGCAGGAATAGGATTTTCCTACTCAAACACAACTTCTGACTATGACAATTCAGGAGATAAGTCAACTGCCAAGGATTCCTATGTCTTCCTTATCAACTGGCTGGAGAGATTTCCACAGTACAAAACAAGAGATTTTTACATAAGTGGAGAGAGTTATGCTGGTCATTATGTTCCTCAACTTGCATCCACTATTCTACACAACAATAAACTCTATAGCAACACCATTATTAACCTCAAAGGGATATCTGTATGTTGTTCAAACTTCAAAAGACTAATAATGCAATATAACTCACTATCTCATTTATCTAACTTCATTATCTGTACTTCAAAAATTTCAGTTAGGGAATGCTTGGATTGATGATGCTACAAGTTTAAAGGGGTTATATGATAACTTGTGGACTCATGCTTTGAACTCGGATCAAACTCATGAGTTGATTGAGAAGTACTGTGACTTCACTAAACAAAATTATTCAGCAATTTGTACCAATGCAATGAATATGTCCATGATTGAGACAGGAAAGATAGACTCCTTTAACATCTATGCTCCATTATGTCACGACTCTTCTCTGAAAAATGGTTCAACTGGTTCGGTAAGTAATGATTTTGACCCTTGTTCTGATTACTATGGTACTGCCTATCTAAATAGACCAGAGGTCCAAGAGGCTCTTCATGCAAAACCTACAAATTGGAGCCATTGCAGGTAATAATCTATAATCACTTTTAAGAAATTGCAAAATAGTACTATTTGACTAGAATAGACACCTCTATAACTGTATTTTTTTTCCCTATCCTAATCAAGAATGTGTTATTTTTTGTGACAATTCATAGTGATAGTATTAATCTTAATTGGAAAGACAGTCCAATTACCATCCTACCCACCATCAAGTATCTCATCGATAGTGGCATTAAATTATGGATATACAGGCAAGCTCAATTTCATATAACATGTAGAATTTTGTGTGAATAATGAGATATTGCAATTTTGTTTTATCAATTCCAACTCCTAAATTTAGAAACAAGAATGTGTTCTCCTACAGTGGTGATACAGATTCAGTGGGAGTCACAATTTCAAGATATCCAATCAACACCCTTAAGCTCCCTATTGACTCTGCTTGGCGTCCATGGTATTCTGGAAAAGAGGTACTGTCGTTAACTTCTTAATTTGTAAAATTGAAAGACTAAATTACTCGATGTAATCCTTACAACTTCGAACAACGAAATGCTAGTTTACTCAATATATAGTTGATTTACTGACTTTTCTTGTAGATCAAGTAATAACATTTGTGAAACATAATAAAATTATAATAATGACAGATTGGAGGATATGTGGTGGGATACAAAGGATTGACATTTGCTACGGTAAGAGGATCAGGACATCTTGTTCCTAGCTGGCTACCCGAACGTGCTTTGACTTTGATCTCATCGTTCCTCTCTGGAAATCTGCCTCCTTCACCAATAAGTTAATGGGTTCTAAGTATGCAGGGCCGACTGAGTTAGGCCTCACAATTTTGGGGCAAACAAAGTTGATACAAAATTTGATTCTCTTGGTACACAATAAGAGTATGAAAAGAGTTGTTAAAAAGCTGTTGTAGAAATCATTTCTCCTTTTCTAATTATGTTAGTTTCTATTGTAATAATTGATTGCCTACTTAAAGTTAGTTTTCTTGGGTCTTAATTTCTTATTATCTTCTCCAACTATGGGAAGCTATGTGAGTTCTGCAACAACACCAAAAAAAAAAATTAACAAACCAAACTAAATTCTTATTTTTTTTAATGATACCAACAACAATCTTTATCATAGAAAAAGTTGTTAAAGAGTATAATTGAGATAATGAAGTAAGTATAAATATACGCATCTAGGTTGTTACTCTTTTTAAAGATAAAGAAATAAAAATCGGACATATATATACACTCATATCGTGTTTGTTACATTTTTTAAATATTTAAATTTATTCTTATCTATTTTTTTAAGGAAAAATTATTCTTAACTATTTTTTACATGTGTTATTTGTATTTAAAATTAAGGGCATTTTTGGAAAGAGAAAATGTCAATCCAAAAGAGCCGAAAGATGTTTTTTTTTTTTTTTTATATATATAATATAGATATATGGTTTGATGGAAAAGATGTCCTACACGGTTACTTTTCTGAAAGTTTAGCATTTTATGTTTATAAATGACTAATTTGATATGAGAAAACGAATTTGATACAATAAAAAAGATAAAGATTATGTTTAATTTTTTGGGTTAATTATTGAAATTGACATTGTAATATACGTGAAGTCTGAAAAATGACCCTATTAATAAAAAACACATTTTAATTTTGGGTTAATTATTGAAATTGACCTTGTAATATACGTGAAGTCTGGAAAATGATCCTATTTATAAAAAAACACATTCTAACCATGTAATTTGAGATTCTTATTATTTTTTACTCTATAATATAGTTGAAGTCCAAAAAAGCTACTTAGATGTTGAATTTTTTCATAATATTTTTCAGACATGTTTAGGATGTTAAAATATGACATTACATAAAAAAAATTAAATTTTTTCAACTACGAACGAATTAAGTATGAATTTTTAAAGAGCCGAAAAACTCAAAAAACAAAACAATGAAAACTCAAACCTAGAGATCGAGTTTTGAGCTGATTCTTGGCAGATACATCAATAGAAATACATAAAAAGGATCTGTAAATTTTTCATAGCATTTCAAAGATGTTTCAATTTTTTTTTTCCAACCAAAATGTGTGAAATTGCAATTTCATTCCGAGTAAACGTATACTCATGGGTCAAATTCCATTTTCAAATCTTGTAGGTATGGTTAGAACATCATAAAAATCTTTACCATGAAATTTTAAAGTTTTTTTTAAAAGAGATACAAATTAATTATGAATTGTTTAAGAAACTCATAATAATGGGGAATAAAAAATATAAAAATTTGTCCCTAGTCAAAAAAATCTAACTTTTTGTGTAAAGCCATGTTTTAACATCCTAAAGATGCCTAAAAAAATCATAAAAAAATTCAATTTTTAGATCACTTTTTTGAACCACACGTATATTATAGAATCAAAAATAAGAAGAATCTCAAATTACATAGTTAGAATATGTATTTTTATTTTATAGGGTCATTTTTCAGACATCGCATATTTTACGGGGTCAATTTAAACAATTGACCCTAATTTTTTTTAAACAAATTATGGATTTGGTTCATATTTGGGATACTTTGATTTTAGTTCCAAAGAAAGTAATTGCACGAATGCATTTCCAAAACTTAAAAAATGATTTTTGGGTATATCATTTAAGTGTGTCTATACCTGCCAAATTGCTAAGTTTATGGGGTATTCACTCAATTTTTAAAGGTTCAACACCTACACATATCATTCGTTTTACATTGGAGTTGGATAGCTTAACTAATTTAAGTTAAGAGACAACGAGTTAGAGGACCTAAATTAAATTCGCACGAAGAAGAAAAACTAGTCTAATAATTAATTATTAACATTTGCTATTAAAAAAAAGAGATTAATGGTGGTAGGTTGACGGTCCAAAATAAATTTGCACACACAAACAATTAAAACATTTTAAATTGTCACATAAATTAAAAATATTAATTGATGTGACAATTCTAAATATTTTGATTTGTTGTGTGTGCAAAATTGTTTTGGACTATCAACCCACCACCATTAAACTCAAAAAAAAAAATATCACTCTCACTTCAAAATTTCATATTCTTTTTCACTATTACACTCTCATGTTTCTCTATCACTAAGTGATGTTTGAACATTAAACAATTTTT
>Ga0228710_1008369_pt1 | contig 14853 bp, 9 predicted proteins | sample MedpolnodulmetaG_FD_177995 | JGI IMG/M metagenome (GOLD analysis project Ga0228710, IMG submission 177995) | Root nodule microbial communities from Medicago polymorpha collected in Santa Monica, California, United States - pink nodules | ecosystem: Host-associated > Plants > Roots > Nodule...
TGAAAAAATAAAAATATAAAAAAAAAAAAAGAAAAATAAAAAAAAAAAAAAAAAAAAAAAAAAAAAAAAAAAAAAAAAAAAAAAAAAATTTAAAAAAAAAAAAAAAAAAAAACTCCTTTAATTTATTTTCCAGATCTTCTCTTCTCTCCTCCTTTTTCTTTCTCTTCTTCTTCTTTCTCTTCTCTCTCCATTAAAATTCCTCGTCTATCTCCTCAACTCCTTTTTCATCTCCACCAAAGCTTCGCACCTCACCACCACCACAACCACCACTTCTCCACGGCTTCAGTCCAATCCAAAAACATCACCACTTCTGTCTACAGTTTCTAGAGGTAACGGTGGAGGAAGCGTCGAAGGAAGATGAGCCAAAAAACGGAAACGATCCAAAAGAGCTTCGATCTACTGCATAGATGAACATAATCCAACAAAACAAGACCCACTGGAGAGGATGAATCCCCGCCGGAGGAAATCAACTCAATAGCAAACTGTGCCACTCTTCCTCTGGCGGCGGTTGCGGTGGTTGTTCCTGTTGTTGTTGTTGTTGTTCATCTTGCTGTAACAAATGGGCCAAAAAGGTGTTTTGAATTGATTCTGAGAAAAAGTTTCAATATTTGCTTCTGGGTCTGTCAGATTTTCATTAGATAAGTAGCAAAATTTGAAGAATTATTAATGTATAAGCCTTAAAAGGTGTTTTTTTTTCTTTCTATTGAATTTTTGATATTTTTGTTGTGAGCTTTTGGGGTTGTTCTAAAATTTTTGTTGCTGAAGAATTGTTGTTGAAGCTTCGATATGCCGCTGAAGAATTCTTTCTTTGTTTTTGTTTTTGAGCTTTTGGGGATGTTCTAAATTTTGTGTTTTGGTTTGTGAAAATGGGTTTTGGAGAAATGTCATGTTTGATTTTGGTGTTGTTTTCATGTGAAGATCTAATGGATAGTAGTTGAAATTGAAATAGGTGTTTGAAGATTTTCCTGTCTAGGTCATATGTATTAAATGTTAAATGTTAACTTGAGAAGAAGAAGAAAAGAAATGTGATGGGGCCAGAAGATGGGGTTTTTAATGGTGATTGATTTTGTTGATGAATTTTGTTCATGTTGCCAGAAAATGAAGGTGAAGGAAGGGGGAGGTCTGAGTTTTTCAAGTGAAGAACACATAGAGATTGTGAAGCTGATAATAGAGGGCCAAAATCGCAACATTTGAATATTTTGGGGGCCAAAACAGTAATTAAGCCTTATATATATAATAATAAAGATTTTTTTAAGAAATTGTGAACCAAATTTCCGTATGACTATTAATTTTTGCCTATGAAAGATTCAAACTCTTGTGTTAGTTTTATGAAATTAAAAGAATGTGTAAATTAAATGATCATTGAAAGGAAAATGTTGTTTCTCGTGAGCAACATCTTTCCGAATAATAACAAAATTATATGATTGATCAGTTTCAGTGTTGTCAGGTCTATGGTTCAAGTCCTTGCAAAAAAAAAAATTCATAAAGATTTTTTAAACTAATCATGAGTACTATTTAACATTTATATATATAATAAAGATTTTTTTTAAAAATTGTGAACCAAATTTCCATATGACTATTAATTTTTGCCTATGAAAGATTTAGATTTACACTCTTGTGTTAGTTTTATGAAATTAAAAGAATGTGTAAATCAAATTATCATCGAAAGGAAAATGTTGTTTCTCACGAGCAAAATATTTCTGAATAATAACAAAATTATATGAGTGATCAGTTTCAGTGTTGTCATTCCGTGATTTCTGTAAAATACATTGTTGAAAGTTCGACCACGCATCTTTTAAGAAGAATACATTTATTGGTTTGTGATTTTGCGATGAATGTGTGTCGCGGATATAACGGTATTATTTTTTTAAAAATACTTGACTAATTTGTGTAATAGTATAGTAAAATTTTGGAGTATATAACGTATTCATCTAATAGTTTGTGTAAGTATAAAAAAAAAATTAAGCAACTAACGGATTGTAAAAAAAAATAAAAAATTTCAATTCAATTGTTTGAAGGGAAAATAAATAAGAAATTCATGAAAATTATAAATAAAATAAAATATATAATATGTCAGAATAAGAATAAAATAAAATAAAATATATAATATGTCAGAATAAAATAAAATAATCCCTACCAACTGAGCTATGCTCACGGTGACATTGTTGTTAGCTATTTCTATTCGGGTGGTTTTGAGTCCAAAAAATAATTTGTGGTTTTGATACCAAATAATTGTTATATGGGTTTCTTTTTTACCCATTAAAACAATTATCGTCTCCTTTGAGATATTATTTAGTTTATCTTTTGAACTTTTTTTAATTAAATTAAAAGGTCAAAAGATCTGAATATTGCCCTTTTATGTAAAAAATAAATAAATTCACTTTTGGAATATGTGAATCGAGCTAAAGAATTGAGCCTATCGAGCCGAACTAAGTTGTTCGTAAACTTTAAACGAGCTGAATTAGAGCTACAAAAAAGGTTCGTGTCGAACTCGAGTCGAATTTCGAGCCAAACTAATTCTTATCGAGTTGAGCCCAGACGATTTCAGTTTGACTCGACTCATTTTCAGCCCTACTCTGAAGAAGAAGAAAAAGAAGTTAAGAAAAAAATAGTAACAACTAAATAATTAAATAATTTTTAACAAATAAAATAATGTGTAGGACTTATGGTACTGTACCTAAGTTTTGTCCTTTACAATGGACAAAACTTAGGTGCAGTACCCTAAGTCCTGTTTTTACTGTTCCCCAATAAAAAAATTACACGTGTGCTTATCCCACTTAAAAATTACACAGATTAGTAACCATCGCCATGAAAAACCTCCTTTGTTATTTTTGGTGAAAAACCTCCTGAACCTAATTAGATATTTCCTCTGTGCTCCTCAATCCTCACTGTAAATGGATTATTCTCCACAATCTTCAATCAAAACCCACCATGAACATACTGCCGTAAAATTTTGAACAAAACCCATGAACAACCATCATTGAAAACCAGTGTTTACCGGCGCCATGAGAATGGAAAGCGCGTGCAATTGTATTGAAAAAGAAATACACGTGTAATGTTTTCATTGGGAAACAGTAAGAACAGGACTTATGGTACTGTACTTAAGTTTTGTCATTTTATAATCTAATATTGTTACTATATTATTGTTGATAGTTTCTCCTATTATTGTGAAGTGTTTCTATTTTAATGAAACTAAACTCATTTTTATTTTTATTTTTAATAAAGGAGTACAACTATAAAGAAAATGATAAAATAGTTTAAATAAAACGGTACAACTAAAAAGAAAATGTCCAACACAATATATAAAGAGTATTTTCTCTTTATATATTGTTATAGATACTTAATATAAAATATATTTAATCGATGAAAACTTATTCTTATTGAAAATTATATTATCACTTGTTAGGAAGCATCAAGTTATCAAGTTAATCAATGTTTCCCTTAAAAAAAAGTTAATCAATTATATAGAAGTCGTTGATTCATTTTCAGCAAAAATACCACAAGAGAGATGGCCACACAAATTGTTGATTTGTGTGATATTAAAACTACAAAGATGGTTTTGGTAAAGGGTCACTGGCTACAACCCCTAAAGATGGTTTTGTATTATCATATTATCAGTGTTTTCAACGCCTTTGATTGCTTGATTTTCAATGTTTACTTCTTCTTTGTTGCCCTGTTGCACCCTGCCATTTTTTGTTTGCACAATATTTTTGATTCATAGTTCTTTATTAGCTACCTCTTCTTCTGCAACTTGAACTCTCTTGCATATTTCCAAATAATGACCCACCATATTACAATGAGTACAGAATTCTCGTAAATTCTCATATTTCAAATCTAAATAAAAAAAAAAAAACTTTCTCTCTACCAACACTCTGTAACTTAGGGTATGCAATAGATTCATGTCAACCAAGACTCTCACATACTGGCCAAAAGACCTATTAAACATAGGCTTATTTGTTATAGCATCTATAAATAGTGGCAGAGCCAGAAATTTTATAGAGCCTGGACAAAAAAACTATCGCAAAACGTTACTTCCTTCCTGCGAATAATTTCACATTTCCTGCGGATATATCTTTCCTGGGGATCCTAAAATCCTAAGGTATTACCTCACCTTGGAACCTAAAAATCCTTGGCAAAATCTGCAGGAAATGTGTTTCCTGCGGAATTTACACAAAAATCCGCAGGAAAAGCTAAAAGTTTTAGTAATGGCTGGCTTGCTACAAAGAAAGTTGGAGCTGAACCTGGGCTAGTGCTCAAGCTAGCTGGGGGTGGCTCCGCCCTTATCTATAATTATGGGAGAACCTATGCTACTTGTTATTGCAGTGATGATCCAAGGCCTCTAATATTAATATTCCTGAGCTAATTACCCATAAATTTTCACCCAAACTTGTACTTATGTATTTTTTTTTTAAATTAGAGTTAAAGTCATTTTGTCATGCAAAAAAGTTTAAGCAAACATGTGAAGTTGCATCTAGTGATAGGTTTATGTTTTTATGATGTTTGTCGTATCCCAAATTTTGACCAGTTAAAATTTTGTATTCGTATTTTTAAATAGTTAAAACGTTTTATTCGTATTTTAAAAGTCAAGTAATTTTGTCGTCTCAGACGAAATTTCAGCAGAGAGGTATTTTAAAATACCTCATTTGGTTACCGAAAGGGACAATTTTAATAACTTTTTATTAGTTTATTATTATTTCTTTAGTTCTTTTTTTTAATTAATTATTTCATTTTTTTATTATTTCATTTTAAATTTTCATTTTTTAAATTAATTATTAACAATATATTATTTTTTTTTGTCTTTTTTAATGTATCTTTTAAAATCTTTAAAGAGTGTTATCTTTTAGTCTTGTACACTTGTCCAAATTCTATTGGTCCTGAGAAGAGTATCCAACGTTGTCCAAACTTTCTTTCCAAGCCAGTGTCATCCTCTGATTGGTTTGATCCAATCTGGCCAATTAGAGGCCAACACCTATTCTGCCTAACCCTAATTTGACAGTCTATAAATAGACTGTCATTAATGATCACTGTGGACGCGTCAGAAACCAGTCAAATCAGCAGTCACCAATCAAAACGATCAAAAACACTACCCCTTTTCTCTCTCATAGGTTTTAAGATCAAATCACAAAAAAATAGAAAAAATGAAGAACACCATCATCATTTCTATTTTCCAGTAACCAACACAATCTCACCAAATACAACCACAATTTCGAATCTACATACATAGGCACCAAAACGTCGAGAACAAACCGAATCAATAACAGTATCAACAACAAGAACGAATCAAGGAGGAACAAGTCCGAGTCCACATCGTTCAAATTGGCACTAAAGCAACATACAAGCTCAAACCGTGAACACATCAACAAATCCGAGATTCAAGCATCAACAGTAAGCACACAACAAAGCCGGTCGAGCCTCTAAGCGTTCAAACCGAACAGTTCAAAGAAGAATTAGGTAATGATTCAAGTTTTTCTGGTTCGACATTTTTGTAGATCTAGAGTTCTGGATTGATGTTTTCGAAAAAATAGTTTGAGAAGTGAGTAGAGGAGAAGAAGACGAAGGCTCAGATGTAAAAAAAATTCGAAAAAAAAGTTTAAAAAAAAAAAGCTCCAACGCGGCAGCCCTCCGGCCGACCACCGCGTCTACTCTGACCACCACACGCTTCTTCTTCTCCGGCGAACTGTTTTGAAGAGAGGAGGGAGAGCTTCTCTCTCTAAGTTTAACTTAGAGAGAGAAGTGTTTTGGTTTTTCTTTATTTTATGAATTTCGATTTTATAGTGTTCTTTTTTTAAATGCTTTTATGCACTTGGTTCCATAGTATCCAATATACCTTCATGATCTAGGCCGTTAGATATGAGATCTAACGGCCGATGATGATCCTATTTCTAATCATGTGCGCCTCCTTGTTTCTATTATCATGTACCTGTTTGTTTGAACCGACGGTCAGTGTGTTGTCATGTTTCTATTCACATGTATCCTTCTTTTTCTTGCCTATCATGAGTTGTTTGTGTTTGACCCTTTGATCTTTGATCCAATGGCTGAGATCAAACATCCTAAGCTCACTGGATCCTTGCTTAGGCCCAAACTGCTTTTAATTTCTCTACTGTTTTGCTATTTTCACCACTGTTGTTGCTTCCTGCACTTTTTTACACCTAATTTTTGTATCTAAGTCCAATAATATATTTTGCTATGTGTTAATTGTTTATTTACTGTTTTTTTTTATATATATTATTTTTGCATTGCATTTGTTCATCATCTCATGCATATTTATTTTTTGTCATTTTATTTTATTATCATTAAATTTTTAGTGTGTATAATAGGATTTGATGTAATTTAATTCATGCATTTTTTATCCTTGTCATTTATATTTCTCTTGGGACCATAAAATGTATTTTGGCTTGATGTAATACTCATATAATAAAACATGCGCTGACACCACAATTTATTTACCGCTTTATGCCATAAACCGTGATGAATTAGTGACAAACTAGGATAAATTTTTGGACTAAATTGAGAGCCTTAAAAAAGAACAACTAGTAATTTTAGGATGAAATTTTACTTAGGATCCAACATCCTTGGTAATTTCTCTCACATTTTATTTTTTTTACGTACGTCGAAACGCTTAGTTTTTTTTACTGTTAGCTTAGAAAAATCTTTTTTACCAAAAAAAATCAAATAGATCAAACTTCAAAAACATTTTCTTAAGAAACCTTGGATTTTAACCCAGAGTTTATTTTCCCTTTATTTTCTTAATCAAATTTTTAAGCAACTTTAATATCCATATTAGACTTGAATTTCTTTTAATTAAAATCATACAACCTCACTTCTTTTATTTTTCTATGCCTTTGAGGTCTTTCATCCCTTCTAAAAACCTTTTTTCAAAACTTTAAAATCAATCCAACCCACCAAATAAATTTTTAAGAGTGAACTACATTGGTTTTGATCCATTTTCTTTAAGGGTATGTAGGCAAATGACCCAATCCTTCCAAATCAAATAAAAAAAAACCAAAAACATACTTCTTCTCCCTCCATTATTTCACTTAGACATTTAGGCAAGTATTTTCAAAATAAGCGAATAACTTAGCACAAGATAAATTAGGCAAGAGGTTCCTACGGAGTACCGTAGTCGTTTAGGGTGCGTAAAACCTTCCCTTTGCAAAAACAATCCCCGGATCCATAATCTCTAAGGGTTTTTCTCTCTTTTTTCCTTCCCAAGAATAAAAGTAGAAAGTTCAAAGATTGACGATTCAAAACCAATCAATGGTTTGATATCCGAAAATCAAGAGCACAATGTTTATTAGCTAAATTCTCTTGATAATGTTTAATAGTACTGTATTAGTTATTTCCTAAAACATGTTAAAGCACCTAGTAATCCTTGTCTCATTGTGTCATATGTGTCTTTGTGTGTCAATTTTATCTTTGTGTGGGAAAACAATTTTTCTAGGTTCTTGATCCAATTCAAATTAGTTTGAATCATATCATTTATTCCTTGTGTATGCCTTGTTTGAATCGTATCACAAGGTTTTAATTCGTATCAACCTTCATCTAGGATGATTTGATTCAATTCAAATATTGCTCCAATCGTATCAACCTTCATAGCTCCAATTATGTCTATTTACACATATCAAAAATAGTGTTCAAAATAGAGTGTTGTTAGCATTCCTCTTAATATTTTATTTTTGATCAAGTAGCCTAGTGGCAAAAAATTCTCATAGTGGCTAAAAATTCTCATTTAGATGAATAAGTGGAGAATCTCTGGTTTGAACTCCAATCCCTACTAATTAATCTATGCTCACATGGTGCAACATCCCTACCAACACCAAAGCTACCCATTATTTTACGAGGTGGTGGCCAGATCTAAAAAAACAAAATAAATATATTTTATGTGCAGATGTGCTATTTTGACAATTTTTATTAACAATACTCTCTTTGTGGTTGTTTTTGGGATCAAAAGTTCCAAAATAAGACATAATACATCTATCAAACAAGTGAATATCTTTAACTTTCCTATTTCCACTAGATTTGACAAATAAACTCATTTACGGTAACTAAATATATTTTATTAGGGTAGCTAATTATAAAATATGTAAAGTTGTTCAAATAAAAGTGAAAAAAAATGGGGTAACCAAAGCTACTGCAATGATATGCATAGCTTCACCCATAATCTCTACCAATTAAACTAATGCTCACATGATATATATTTTATTCTTACGAAACAGTTCATTGCGTAATTTGAATTACTTGGTTTATGAACCATATACACCCTACTTCGTACAACTCCCATCGACGAAAGAATATTTGATTACACATTTGTATGATAAAAAGCAGTTAAACAAATAAGTGACTTTTATCATCAAAGGCGTTAAGGCAAGGTGCATAGGATCGATCATGAGATGATGTCAATTATTTCAACTAGACAACACAGTATATGTATATAGCAACCTAGTCCATCATTAGCTTCCAAGTAAATATGGACGTTTGATTAATGTACCAGCCTATGAAGCACGGACACTCCTCGAATTAGGCGTATCCCAGTATCGAACATGTGCCGTGTCCGACACCGACACGACACCAACACTTATAATTACGCTGAATTTTGTGACTTTATCAAACTATTAAATGTGTCGGCGTGTCAATGTGCGTGTCGTGTTCCGTGTCCATGCAGGTACCAGCCAAGTAAGAACATGTAGAAGATACAAGGTTTGTAATTTTTTATTCAATTAGGATTAAACAACGAAAAATAATAACATAGAGAATTCAAGCATCAATCCAAGACACCTAGACATTTGGTAGAATTCTTCACTGTTTAAAATGATAAAACTTCTTACACTCTTCTGTTAATTTGAATTCAAATATAAAATCGTATATGATTGAATAAAAAAAACATAAATAACAATAGGCAATCCCAAAAATATATTGAGTTGAGAATAGTTTTTTATCAACATAATTTATCAATTGATTACCTACTCTCATTGTTAATTTATATATAGCATCCTCTTCTCTTTTTATATTAAACTATGATTTTAGTTTTGAAAGCTTAATTATGCTTAAACTATTTCTTGTTAGAGTTCGCTCTAAATCGGCCAAAAGCTCAATCCGCCACCAATTAGGACCCACTTCTATAGATGTCAAACAAGCAAAACCTATATGAAGACATTTTATAGATGAGGTTTGAGACATTTTAGTTCCTATAATGATTTGTGAGTCACAGGGATGGCCCTTTCGTGTTGTCACTAATGAGTAGGGGTCGGATTATACCTTTTCCTCTTCGGCGGTCAAGTTTGACGTCGTCGGGCTGTTGTGTTGCTTCGGACCTTTCTGGATGGTGATTGTGATTCTAGACTATTTTTAGTCTTCCTCCTCCGCGCTGGAAGAAGGGTACTATTTGGTGCCTAGTTTGGGGCTCGAAAGAGTGTTTAACTTGTCGTCGTTCGTTGTAGAGAGAGGATGGTATGTGAGTTTGTTTCTGTGTTGACGGTTCATCCATTCACCGCAATGAAATCCTTTGATTAAGAGGCTGTTATGATCCACTTATGTTGTTTTTAAATTTTTTTATTACCCGTTTGGATAGACCTACATTTTTTTGTAGATATATTGAGTTAGGTTTATGTCCTTCAGTTTTTATTTTATTTTATGTATTTTCCCTTTTTTTTAATAATACATATGAGCACCCAACAAATGATTAGAGTTTAGTGGGATCACCTTCTATTATCTTTGATGTCATTATGCTATTAATTTAGTGGGGGGCGAAAAAAAACAAAGATTTGTCGCCACTCTCCAACTTTGTCTCTTGGATGACCAAGAAATGCGTCTTTTGGCCAAGCATTAATTCCTTTTTTTTTTTTATTTCTTTTCAAACTCCCCCAATCTTCGCACGTTAAAAGTTGTAACAATCATTGATCACAAACTATTATGTCTCTTTCTTCATTTCTCCATCGATTCTTCCAAATCCACTAATTTGTTCAATGTCGCACCATCCATTGTTGTGAAGGGGAACCCAAACGAGTTTTTAAGGTAAAAAACACGAGCCACCTCAACCACTTTCAGAGAAGAACCCCCACCTGTGGGCAAAGGTGATTCTAACACTGCTGAACTTGAATCCCCCATCAATAATCTAAGCCATGAAGCAAGTGTGGATTGAGCTGCCCCACTAACAACTCTTGTAATACACCCTTATTAATTGTAGTTAATGAAGTAGTTAATTGAAGTGAAGGTAAATATTCTCTCCATTTGTTAAAATAAATGGACACACAATTTTTTTTATAGAGGATCCTACCATTAAGTGGATACCACCTTTATTGGTTATTTTATATTTTTTCCAAACTTCTTTGTGTCTATATTTCTTCAAATGAAAGAAATAAATGATCCTAACTTAAATTCAATAAATAATGGTATATTTGTGGAAAAAATAAATACTATATTGATATTCTAAAATGACAATTATTTTGAGATACAGTAAAAATGGCAAAAGAGACGATTGAAATAAGATTGAGAGAGTAATAAATGTAAAAAATAGTTTAAAAACTATACTACACTATTATTAGGCTCATATGAACTCCTAGATATGGACCCATTTTCAACCAAGGGAAAAAGGCCAAATGCCCATGGCCATGGTTCTTGTTGCTCAAGAAACAAATCCTCTGGAACACAAATCGCTCCATGAGCACACACAATCCCCACGCCTACCATCATAGCATAGACAATCACCGACACAACACTCGTCACCACAACCACCACAACAGTTGCTACAATCAGCACAACCAGTAACTCATTTTTCGAAAACACACGGTCGAAGATCACAAGTTTCTTCTCGGGTGGCCGGAGAATGTAGAGAAAAAGCCACGCACCGGCAAGGGAAATAAGGAGAAGGAGCGAAAGAGGACGCGAGAGGAGGAAGGTTGCGAGAACCAACGCTAACACAATGATGTAGTTGATGCGGAAGTAGTAAACGTTCTTCCGGATTCGGAAAAAGGCTTCCGTGAGTGATTTTGGAATGGAGATAGTGCTACGGTCTATGAGTTCGGTCCATTGACGGCGGTGAACATGGTGGTGGAGATTCGTCAGAGAGGCTCTGAGAGTCGTGATGGCTATGGCTATGGGGACTCTGAGCTTCTCCGACGACATTGTTGTTTGGTATTTGTTTCATTTTCATTGATTCATTTTCATTTCTTTTAAATGATGGAGTTTAGAGTTCGTGATGCAAGCTAGAGTTGTTGACTTTTTGTTCAAAAATGCATGAATCAAGATATAAAATTGTATTGCTTGATTCTTGGGTAATTACATGCATGTTGTGAATTGATAACACGTGAAGAAGAAAGTTCCTAGTCAATGAATTGCAGATTTAGAAACTTTGATCATATAGCCTTTACGTATTGTTAAAGGATTTAATTAATTTATATAACATGTGCATGGAATCAAATCATGACACATAGATAATTTTGAGAATATTTTAGGAACTAACCTAAAAACATGACACTTTAGTGTTATTTGATTGGTTGTATGTGTAAAAAAATGTTACCGGATCCATGCATAATTATGCTTAATTGCGGGTTTGGTCATTACCAAATTAGCGAAATCAGTCCTTCTATTTCAATTTTCCCCAATTTGGTCCCTCAATTGAATTTTCCCCAATTTTTGTTCTCTGTTATTATCTTCTATTGTTTTACTTCTTGTTCTTGTTAGAAGCTTCTTTTTCCGTCCTCCATGGCTTCGGCATGTTCGATTTTTCTTCGTTTTGTTTGAATCTTCTTTTTCTTCTTCCATGACTTCTCTGTTGTTTTAGTTACATGGTACAAAACTTCCAATTTGTTTAATTGAATTGATGAGAAGATGACAGAACTATCAAATGAAGTTATATTTTGTCTCTTTTGAGAATGATTGATGATTTGAAGAAGAAGGACAATGTGTCAAGAAACCATGATGATGAATTGAAGTTGAAGTTAATTAAGGACAATGTGTCTTGGGTGTTGACTATTGTACTTTTGAAAGGATTAATGTATTATTGAAGTAATTGAAAGGGTTGGTTGTATTAAAATTAGGTATGTAGTGTCTAATGGGGTAATTTAGGCAGTAAGTCCATTGTAATGTAACTGTGTATTAAAATTTATTATGAATGGATGTTATGTTGTTGAAACTTTTGAACATAACTGTGTTTTATAAAAGGGCAAATAACAAGAATTACAACCAAAGTTCCTCAAAAGCTGAAAATTAGTGCAAGAAATTGGTTTGAATTTTGTTCCGTGCCGGCTACAAGACACGACAAGCCAAGGCCCAATCAACTAAGGCCTAGTAAGGACATACCCATGATGGCAATGGGACAGGTTAAGCTCCATGTGGAGCACCACACTGGAGCACACTTCAGTTCATCTGAGCCGTTAAGGTCATCTCTAACCGCCTCCGACAGAAGCATCATATTTCATGGAGACGATTATTCTCGTACACACATATATAAGGGTGACATAATGTCACCCCCAAGGTACAATTCACTTTTACCCCACTTTGCACATATCCACCTCATTCTCATACTGACTTAAGCATCAGAGTTCTAACGTGCTTGAAGGCACAAGTCTCCTCCGCCGTGAAGAGCACTGCGAAGGATCACCTCCACCACAACAGAGCATCAAGCACAACCGTGTTCTTTTCTCGATCTTCATCGGACATATCAAATTTCAAAACTTGTTTTACTTATAACACAAAAAGTCAAATACAAAAACACAAAGGAGTAGTAGAAGATGGGGATGAGACGATGAATGCATGTGAGAATCATGGAAGTGAAACGAAAAGAAGTTTCGTTAGGGTTCAATTTTTTATTGGCCTATTTATACATTTAGTCCCTCCTAATAGTGGTTACTTGAGTTTTGGTCCCTGGATTTGCCAATCCTTTCAAATCTGACGTCCAAATTTTAATCACTTGTGTTTTGGTCCCTAATGTTATTTAATCATAGACACATCACTAATTAGCAGACTTGATAGTGCTGACTGTATTTATCACTTGTGTTTTCGAAGTGAAAGGACAAAAATACCCTTATTTTCATTCCAAACCAAAAATCCAGAAAACCAATCCCAATCTTCATCTTTGTTAACCTTAAATCCACCACTAACACCCACTGTCATACCACCACTATCACCTTACCTCTGAAAAACCGAACAACAACAACAACACAATCAATAAAAGGATCATATTGAATCACAACCTAAATTGAATCGCAACAATATCATTTCAACCTCAAGTGATTCATATTTGCAGGTCAAATTTGAAAGAATTAGCAAAATCAGGGACCAAAACTTAAGTGACCCCTATTTGCAGGGACTAGATGTATAAATAAGCTTTTTTTTCCAACACGACCCAATGATGAAACACTTGCTGCCATTGCAAATCCTCGTCTTCGCCTCGGTGGTCGTTCCTTACCAATAGGCCGATTATGTCTTATATGATGATGGAAAAATTGAAACTTTTTTGAGTCCTTCAAGGGTGTCACAATTCAAGAAATTAGGCCAGGCCTTTATACTTTCCACCTAAACCATCATCTTGATTTGCAGAGAATCCTTAAGAAAGCTCCCTGGTACTTTGATAGACATCTATTAGTTCTTGATTTTATCCTGAAGAACGATAATCATTATTATGCCTCTTCATTGCCTTTGAAGCAACTAATTTACTCCACAACAAATCATATGGAAGAAATTTAGATCTTAAGTTTGACATAACATAGGCATTTGACACTCTAGAATGGTCATTCCTGCTAAAATTTCTTAGAAGTTTTGGGATTCAATGATGCTTTTTGTAACTGAATTCATTTGATTCTAAAATCCGCTTTCTTCTCAATTTATATCAATGGAAAATCACATGGATACTTCAATGTTAATCAAAGAGTCAGGAAGGGAGATCCTCTCTTCCTTATCCTATTATGCCTAGCTGAGGATGTTCTCGGTAAAAGCATTTCAAAGCTTGTGGATGAAGGAAAGTTAGAAAGAATAAAAGGAACAAGGAATATCTATGTACCTTCTCATTCATTTTTTGCAGATGATATGATGAAATATTGCAATGGCAAAATCTCAGGATCGAAAGTTCTTAAAGACTTATTCAGAAGACATGCTTTAAGTGCATGTCAAGTAACTAATACTGCAAAATCAACTATTTTCTCCACTTCGATTTCTCATAATAGACTTGTTCAGATATTCAATCTTTTAGATTTTAAAATTGGTTCTCTCCCCTTTATTTACTTTGTTTCCTACTTTATCTCAAATTGTGCAACAAGTCATCATCCCTTTAGATGATAAACATGCATACTCCTTCAAAATGCAGTAATATCAAGATTTACATTGGGCAAAAATAATATGGAGTACTAATGTCCCTCCCTTTAAATCTCTTTTTGTGAGGAGATTTATGCATGAAACTCATTTTCTAATGTTTTCTATACATTTAGTAAAAAAGTATTTTATACAAAACTAATTTTATAATGTTTTTATTAATTATTTTTCCATTTAAATATTTGTGAAAAATAGAAATAATTTATTTATTTGAATTTGAATTTGAATTTTTTATTAAATTAATATTTATTAATTTTATTGAATTAATTAATTTTTATTAAAAGTTGTATATGCAAAGTGCATCAACTATACATTAATAGAAAAAAGAGCAAAACAAAAGAAAGGGGGACTAACACCAAAACTTTTCAAACATTTACAAGGTAAGTGTAGCCTATTTCTAGTAAATATTTATTGTATTAAAGTTCCTTTGTGTTGGTCTAGTGGTATTGAAACCAGATCTTAAAGTATGTTCATCTCAATGTCTCATATTCGATTCAAGTCGGTGTTAATTTTGGTGGGCTAGTCTATACAGAGATTTAATCTGGTAGC
>Ga0228710_1008370_pt1 | contig 14849 bp, 6 predicted proteins | sample MedpolnodulmetaG_FD_177995 | JGI IMG/M metagenome (GOLD analysis project Ga0228710, IMG submission 177995) | Root nodule microbial communities from Medicago polymorpha collected in Santa Monica, California, United States - pink nodules | ecosystem: Host-associated > Plants > Roots > Nodule...
CCAGTCTCACAACAAGGGTCCATAGCTCAGTGGTAGAGCATTTGACTGCAGATCAAGAGGTCACCGGTTCGAACCCGGTTGGGCCCTTTTTTATATTTATTTTCTTCTTTTTCTTTTTTCTTCATACCAGTTGCTTCCCAGCCCCCAACCACACTTCACATTTTGCAAACTTGAATAACTAAACAATCTCTTGCAGCCTCCATAAACCATTTTTTTTCCGGCTCCTATATCATTCTCCACCTTAACTACCATGGTAAATTGTAACGATTGCATGAAACTCTTCATGGGCACCACAAATACTTCATTCAATCATATCGACAACTGATTTATTACATCAACGTCTCACTTGCCTTGTTACCCAATTCTAATCTCAAATTCAAGGATCAGGATTTCTTGCAGTCTCAGTATTACTACATTCTCATGTGGTTAGTGTAAAGTGCATATAAATTAGGGGAGAGATTGAAAGGAGATTGTGTTAACTGTTGAGGGACAAGGGTGCTAATGACAAAACAAAATCCCAAAAATGTGCTATATGCATGATCCCTATAGCAGAGAAAATTTCGGACATTTATAAACTCCAGAGTCCAGCCAGAGACGTAAAATACAAATTTAGAAAAAAGAGGACCTCTTATCATAAAAAGAAAAGAAACGAGGTCTAAAATCTAAAATAGGCGATAAAAATACATTTGATCTTATAGCAATCTTGCCTAAACAAAAATTTTAAAAGAATGCATTCCGGATGAAATACATAAAATAATTTTGACAAGCTAATGTTTGGTGCCCAGATTTAAAAACTGATAATCAGTGTTCTTGATAGTGGGATCTTTTTTTTTTTGATAGTGGGATCTTGACATTAGAAAAGCACCTTATTTTTTTTGTGTTGAGTCTTTACTTGTGGTAAACTCACGAGACGTCCATATTGAAATATTTGCGACCGTATGAATTGAAATAAAATATTAACCAATAAAATTAATATAAAAAGATCCAACAGTTTCATTTTTAGTCATATTTCCTCCTCTTTGCAATTGAAAATAATTAAAATAAACAGTAACTTATTATCAAAAAACAAATGGATACAAATAAAATGTCACTAAATTTGAGTTAGCATTATTACTCTCAAAAGCATAGCTCTGCAAGGTGAAACAACTGACAGGCATTTGAGAACCCTAATGTCACTCTCCTCGGGCAGTACTTTCATTTCGGAGCAGCAACAATCAATTCAGCGGAATTACAGTCACAGTTCTGAATGACTTCAAGCCCTCAAATGAAGAGGCCAACATTCATCAATCTGCATGCAGGTACATCCCACATAAAATTCCAAGCAAGAGCTTTATGTTAAATATGTTAAGCTCACTCGTTGCTTAAAAAAACTTTGACCCGCCACGACAAAGCCTCTGAATCATGCATTTCATCCCTTACTTTTCGGGTATATTGCTCCAAAGTATGTGCATACTCATTTATGGTATCATTTGATATTGTATCCTCAGCTAATCTGACTGCTGCCATCTGAGACAATTGAAAGTTTTCCCCCATATGCTGCAGCTTCCTTGCAGTTTCACCCTCACCAAACATCATAAGGGAAACCAACAAAGATTTCAGCTCTTGTCTTGCTTCCACTCTCAGAGACATGCCTTTCAAATGATCCGCCAACGCAAACTCCTCATCAGCACTGCAAAATTGTGAATAGAGAACACTATCACTTTAGTCTTTAAATATGTGAAATAGTGGCTAATGAAAAATGAATGTGCACAGAGCAGGGAAAGTTGCTACAAAAAAATAAAAAATCTCAGGTCAAGATACCTCCCAGGACGGATTTTTCCTCTTTTCCTCTGACGCCTAGCATCTCTTGCCCTGGTTGTTGCAGCTGAAAGAGTAGAAGTAGCAGAACTTTTCCTGGTCCTGTTGATGAAATCAAGAATGTAAATGAAGCCTCACGCAACAAAAGTATAACAGAAGAGATAAATAAAACAATTACCTTCGTTATTCTTTTTCTAAAATGAATAGACAAAATAAACACGGTTCAGTTTATCATCTTATATGTAATAATTTTTGTCTCTAAACCAAACCTAGGTAAAATTGAACAGGAGGTTTTGCTATTCACATTGAAGAAATGAGACATTAGGCCAACTCATTTGTGGACACAATGGCCACCCAGGTCAAATAATAAGGATGGTTAGAAAACAAATATTATCCAGACTCGGACGGCCGAGCTCTGCCTGCAAAGGCGGCAGATGCTACTAAGAAAGAGACATGAGTTTCAATGTGACGGTGTTTTTTCAATCCCAAGGAGGTAGGGAGTGTCAAACTTTACCCACAAATAACTATAACTATGTGATTCAAAAGGTTACATTTCTTTTATTTTGCTATTAGCTTAGTGGCCAACACATACTCAAATAAACAAACACACAAAGGGAGGGGGGAATGTGGTGACCTGGGTTCGAACTCAGGGTTCCACACAAAATGTCCTCACAGCCAAACCACTAGGTTGAAACAATGGGGACAATTCAAAGGTTGCATAGTTTTACATGACAACAACAAATTACTTTATTGCAAATATTATGATACAGACTACAATTATAAAAACAGAGCATCTAACTGCTAGTATTTAATACATGAAAGATTATGGAAATACCATTGTGGCTTTCGGTTTTGATCATTATAATATGTTATAAGGCCAGAGTCCATCCTCAGAGTCAAAGAAAAACGGTTCAGAATATATACAAAAGCATGTTAAATGGATGTTCTACATCTTCCAAAGTATATAGCAATGCATATGGGATAAGGGATAATTACGTACCCTGTGGTGTATGCACTCATTCCACTAAAATTACTGCTAGCCTCTGAAGCAGCATCATCTTCAACATCACTACCTTCACGTTTCTCTGATTGGAGCTTTGCTGCGAGAAGTAGCCTTCTTTGTCGAACAGCCAAGTAACGGGCCAAGTACTTCCCCACTTTCTCTAAGCCTTCCTCATATTCATTGATAAGTGTGCTTGCACATTCAACAGATGCATCCTTCACAACCTTAACTAAGTCCTCTCTTCTATGCATAAAAACAACCCTGTTAGCCTCATCCCAATCCCTTGCGGAAATTAATAAATTCACACCAGAATTAACATCTCCACAGTACTCCAGGGCAACTTTGGCAGCTTCACCAGGCTTACCAAGTGCTTGAAGTTCTTCGCAAAGCTCACCGGCAAGATGCAGTACTTCATCCTTTCCCAGATTAAGGAACCCAGCAACTGTAAGCACCCCACTCCAGTTATTAACAGCACGATAAGACTTAAGAGCCTTATCCAGATTGGAACAGGACAAGTAAATTGTTGCAGCATCTTCAAAGCATTTTTCACCGCTAAGATAATCACCCCATGCCTCAAGGAATGACATCCTCTTAGCAGGGTCAGTAAAAAGTTGAAGAGACAAAGGAAAAAGTTGAGGGTTTTTCTTCACCAGTGTCATACAATCATCATAATAAGAATCGCCGGCAGAAGCAATATGTCTGAGAGCCTTTTCAAACCTTTTCAGCCTAAGGTCGATATTGTATTGCATTAATGGTGTAGGCATACGCTCCAACTCTTGCAAGAAAGGAAGAAATTCTTTTGGATCTTTCTGGGCATTCAATGCCACAATAGCTGTGAGTTTTAAATCATAAAGACCCAAAGCAGCATCATAGACAGCATCCCCATCGGCCAACCACAACAGATGTTTCAAAGCTTCTTCAGCAGAAGGGTATGTCATTCTCCTGTGATCATCAGCATGAGACAACTCCTTTTCACGGATAACTTTTATTCTCTTTAAAGCATCTTCAAGTAATGGAGGCTCACTCCGAGCAAGTGTAGTTAATATGCAAAGCTCCCTTGCAGGGCTTTCTGTAAAATGGTCCTCAAGTGCTTTTCTTATGGCCATCAGAATTGAAGAAACCTTGTTGTCTGAGGGGAAATTTTGGAGGCCTCCAGCTAGCATAACATTAGCAACCTCTGAACAGGGAACGGACACATGATTTTTGTAGAGTGTCTCTATAACATTTTCATTCTTTACAGAACAAACAAACTCAGTTATGTAACCCAGATTGTTGACCTGCCTGACAAATTCAAAAGCTGACTGTGAAAATGCTTGCCAACCACAGTAATCAACAATTACATTGAAATCTATCCTATGTCTCCTAACCATGAGTAATGCATCTCTAAATCGCTTTTGAACTAAGGCATTAATGATAGAAACCAAAACCAATTTTCTAGGGTATATACATTCTAGGTTTCCCCGGGTAGTTTGTAGTATAGTGGCAGCTTCGTCTCCATGTAAAACTCCAACTATTTTAGCACCTCTCTCCCATATATGTATGTAATTTTCATTTTCTTCCCTTTTTCTGCTGTTACTGCGGACAAAATTCCCATACTTCGAGTCGAACTGCCCATTAAATATATCGACAATGTCAACAATAAAAAGCAGATCTTGTTTAGTTGCAAGAATTAGATGTGTCACAACTTGGTCTGCCAAATTTGAGTAAAATGAGAAACTGCTGCAGTTGTTGCAAACTACTATCCCCCCACTAGCATGCAATCTGCCAATCTCATCCAGTCCAAAAAGCACTGGTTTTGACTGGCCAGCACTTCCGACCAGCGCTACATCCATCCAAGGGCAGGCTGCCGAAAAACCTTGATATTCTTGTTCCAAAGATCCGCCACCAGTGCCACTTTTCGATAAATACTCGTTGATTTTCCCATCGGAAAACTGCATATATGCAGAATATTTACTAGCAGGATTTGGAGCAATGCCAATAACAAGCTCTTCAAGTGTGTTTTGCTTAGAAACTGTTGCATTCCAACCTGAACATGTCAGCAATCCTGGAACAATATCCTCGGAACATTCAAGTTCTATTTCCTGCAAATAGAAGCCTCGAAGTGCACCCTTGTTTAGTGAGCTTTGGAATAAGTCATTGCTGTGACTGAAACCATAATGGGAAACAGATAGCAGCGTATGTGAATCTAACCATACAAGATGTAATATGGATCCAAACACCATTTCAGTATGAGAGGCTTCAACACTGAATTCTTTCCCTTCTAGTTCTTCCCAAGTTTCAATTGATGGAAGCTCTACAACACATAAACTACCATCTGAAAGAAATGCAGCTAACTGGTTCTTGGAGTTTTTACAGTATACTGCCATACCCCGTACACAAGAAGAAAATTTTAGGCTAAATAAGTACATAGGAGGCGGCATTAAGGATAAGGAAAGTGGTGTTACATGAATATTGGAGCCATCGATGACTAGTGCAACAGAATTGTCCGTAACAGCCGTGATCCAAACAAAATTGTAAACTGTAACCTGACCACCAAGAGTCCAACAAATCAACTGCAAAGGTTTTTCTTGATTCCACATGAACCTGACTTCGTCTTGCTTTAAGTATCTAATTTCATGCTTCAGGTACCAATGATTGTTGCTAAAATACCATATCTTTAGAGCCTCATAATTTTCACATTCAACAACACAAGCAAGAAGATCAGAACTGCAATTCCACTTCAGAAATCTTACTTTTGCATTAATTCCTTCACCAACACTAAATTTGCTTCTTTCTAATCCATTTCTCTCAAAGAAAACAATGGAGGGGGATTCATTTTCAGCTTTTCTATCATATATAGCTGCAATTTTAGCACCACTGGGCATCCACTCCAAAACTGCTCCTGCAAAAGCTTTTACCTCCGAAGAGGCAAGTAATGCCCCTGAATCTCGTTCCCAAATCTTAAGTTTCCGTGATAAATTAAAACCACACATACTCATCGTAGCAAAGTATTTTCCATCTCCTCGCCATGATATAGGATGTTGCTCCATAAAGTTTTCTCCATCTGAAAAACAGTAATACAATCACTATTTTGAACCAGCTCTGCATAAAGAGAGAACTCGGACACCAAATTTGCAAATAAGAATACAGCTACAAGGCATGGACATTCACTTGTACTATATGCGAGTAGTTAAAAAATCCTAAATACAAAAATATATAGATCCAATTTAGATAAACTTCTTAGAAACAGTTATGTAAAAGAAATATTAAAGCAGTCTTACAATTACTATAAGTTCTTTAAACAGAAACTATCGTATAAACTTATGTTAAAAACTTCTCGGTAACTGAACCACCATAAACTTATGGTCTGTTTGGACTAACTTATTTGAGCTTATCTATTGGCATAAACACATGTGAGACTGTTCAGGAAACAACTAATGACAAGTCCATAAGTTGTTTTTAACTTATTTCCATAAGCACTCCACGATAGCTTACGAAAACAGGTTATAGCTTGTATGAAAACAGTATATCTTTGTTACATAGGTTTTTTTTTTTTTTATAGAAATAGCTTATACAATTATAAAAGCACGTACACGGTAAGTGTTTATGCCATAAAAGTTTAATTAAGTTGTTTATCCGAACAGACTTATTTAATTTAATTGAGAGAATTCTATGAGTTATAAGCCAATCCAAAGTGGGAAACAGCATAAAAAGGATAAATTATCATACAAATTACACTTGGTGTACATTTGGTTTCGCTTTTGGAGGAGCCAAAGTTGATTCTGAGGTATATAATCGATTTTGACATGTTTAGTTGCTCTTGAGTAGAATTGATTTTGCCTCCAAATTGATTCTAACTTGAAGCTAAAAATTGTGGTTTCTATTATTGATTTTTACACTCAAATTTACTGTTCTAACTCCTATTACATAAATCACCTTCAACTTACAATTTGCAAGAATCAATTCACTCAAAATCAACATCATCACATAACCAAACATACACTTAAACTTAATTATACTAAGATTATAAAAAGTAAAAAAAAAAAAATCAAAGAAAGGTTATTAGTCCTTACTTACGTGATGACCTTCAGCTTCATCATCATCAAGGAGTGATATTTCATACAACAAATCCCAATCATGAGTCATAACCAAAACCTGACCAAAACCAGTAACTACAGCAATAACTTCACCATCAGGACTAAGCGAAATGCAATTAACACCACCATCAACATTCCCAACAACTTGAGTCACGTTCGCATCAACATCAAAAAGCAACAAATGCCCGTTCGAAGTTCCAAGAAGAAGCGCTTCTTTCTCCATGAGATAATCAAAAGAAGTAACGGTATCATCAGGTTCAAAATCAACGATGGCATGAGTAGTGGATAATGATGAATTGTTGTTACTCCAAGCTTGTTTTTGGTGGAAGGAAGAGAGATGAGAAGTGTAGATGAAATTGTGAGAAGAGAGGAAGAAGAGACGGTTGCGTTCGATGTCTAAGGCGGAGAATCGGAAAGTTTCGTCGTCGGAGTTTAATCGGAGAAGTAATGGAACTTCACGGAAGAGTTTTAGGTTTTTCATTTTCAAAACCCTTTTCGCCGCCGGTCAGAAAAGATGATAGTAGTAGGGTTTATAATTCTAACACTCGAGACTCGAGAGGGACGTTTTTTTGCAAGTGCTCTCATATGATTAATTAAAAATTTACTTTTTGTAAGTAAAGAAACGACCTGTACAAAATTTCAACTTCAGCCTCTCAATATATTACAACGTGTCTATCAATTGACTTAAATTCATTTTTTTTCACTAATCAATCAACTTATTTTTTGTTATTCAATTTGACAATAAACATGTTCATTAAAGTAAACACGAACGTTAGCCCAAACTTACATTAAGATAAACATCAAACCAAGTTCAAAAAAACATTAAGACGTCGTTTGACCTGTTAAAGTTGTTTGGTTACTTTATTATTTTTAGTTTTACAGCTATTTTTAAGTTGAAAGTTGTTTGACAAGATATTGTACAAAGCTTTGATTCTAATAATTGGTTTTTTCATTTTCAATTATACCCTATGACAAATCTGGTTAAAAGAATACTATGTTTTTTGTGTCATTCAAAAAGATAAGAATTTATATTATATTACATTATATTTGTTACATTGTTGGTGTCATTGAAAAGGATATGAAAAGTTTTTTTTGATAAGAAAAAGGTATGCATAGATTGTTACAATATGTCTTGTCCAAAAGATATGTATAGTTTGTTACTAACAAGTAGTTCTAAAGTAGCATTCAACAACTTCTGGCCAAAGCTCATTCCATTTAATTGTATGCATTAAAAAAATAATACTTTTGTACTTAATTGATATAGTGATATCGTGTTTGACCTACATTCTCCTTAAAAATGTAGAGAAAGTAGAAAAAAAAGTCGGGCCAAACGGTACATAAGTCATGTTTGAATTGACTTATTTGAGCTTATATTAGCTTATTTACTAGCATGAACTCTTTCAAATGTGTGTTGGGTAAATAATAAAAATAGTTTATCATAATTTCATAAGTCACCTGTGCCATATTTTAATAAGCTATAATTTTGAGCTTATCACATAGCTTATGTAGAGCTTACTTCAATATATGTGATGTGATCCACTTCGATTGTCATGTTCCTTTTATTTGACTTGAGATCCTCTCCTTTTGTTTTTCTTAACAATATGAATGAAACAAGTTTCACACTATTTACCCGTTTATGTAGAGGTTGATCTAAATGTCAGAAGATGCTTCTGTCTCTATCTTTCCAAATAATCACTAACCAGATATCATGAAGAGTTGCACGTAATACTTACTTTATATCTTATAAATCCTTATAACTACTTAATTCTTATCATATCAATCCAGGTAAAAAAAAAGTTATATCAATCTTTGTAATTGTTTACTTATTATCATATCAGTCTATATAAAAAAAGAGTTATCGTCAATATTAAAAAACTATTTTAACACTAGAGATTAACACAATCAATGACTATTGTGTAATTCCAATACATTGAAGACCACCGTGCATATTGGTGATCATAGGGGTGGGCAAAAAAAACTAAAAACTGAACCGAACTACTGAACTCAAGTGAAATGCTATTGAACTGAACCGTTATGTAGAAGTTATGAACCTATCCATAGTTATAGAGCATTTATTAACCGAACATTTTTGTAAAAACATAACAGAACTTGAACCCATATGCCGATGAATTGATTTCTGAAATCAGTTTGGGTTCAGAAAACCACCGTTTTATGATAACATTTTGTTATAATAATTGTTCAAGGAACGACTACGACACTCTCAGAACGTCATCGTTTTTACTCAATCGGTGTCGAAAGTTACCGTCAACAAGCCATCGTCACCATATTATTTACTCCCTCTGACAAGTGTGTGTGCAAAACCTTTAAAACTCTAAGCTCATATCCCCAATTCGCAAAAAGCCACCTTCTCTGCACGAACGCGCATCCACAATTGGTCTCTGTTGGATAAGGATAACACTTGAGTGACATAGGGTTGAGTGACATTGGCCAATCACAATGTCACAATGCTTGTGAAAGAGAGAGATTGTGATATTGTGGCTAGTCAATATCACAAATGTTACTTAACTCTATGTCACACAAGTGCTATCCGTTGAATAACCTTGAAACGAGACACACCACATCAATCACATGTTCATCGGTTCAGTTCGCACACCGTGTCCAAATGACTGTTATCTGCTTTACTTTAATAAAAAAAAAAACAGGAGGTTAAACCAAAAGACATCTGAATCCGCTGGATGCATCTAAGGGCAGAAAACCCCCCGAGTGCTTACTAATGTAATGTTATCTGCGGGAAAGAAACGGCTTGAGGAGGCAGCATAAAAAAAAAATGGCAGTGAGAATGAACTGTTCGTTACAGAACACACTTTCCATTCTTTCACTCCGTTCCAATTCCAATGTTTCACACTTCAAATCCAACAAACCCTATTTCCATTTCCCTTCTTCTTCTTCTTCTTCTTTTTCTTCTTCTTCTCCAAGACCAGCTTTCTTCTGCAAATGCGCCACTTCCTCAAATGATGACCAACCCTATGTCATCACAACCCCTCTTTACTACGTTAACGCCCCTCCTCATATGGGTAGCGCTTATTCCACCATCGCTGCCGACGCCATTGCTCGCTTTCAGGTACCTATTATCTAACTTCCGTGGGTTTGTTTGCCTTCTTAAAAAAAAAGTTATTATCTAACTTTGGAATTTTAATTTCATTATATGTAATTTGACAGCGGCTATTGGGAAAGAAAGTTATATTCATCACTGGCACGGATGAACATGGTGAGAAAATTGCAACTGCTGCCATGGCTCAAGGTTCCACCCCTACGGACCATTGCAATCTCATTTCACAAGCTTACAAGACCCTTTGGAAAGATGTAATTCCACTTTCATCCCTTAGTAAATCATCATTATAGTCGTTTATATTGTAAGCCTCATCAATTTAGTCCCTCAAATTTACAAAATTGCTATTTAGTCCCTTAGCGCGAACAATGTCTGTCAATTTAGTCATTTTTCAAATTCAGCATCACAAGTTTAGAGGTTCTATGCTTGTTTTGATGCAGCAAAAGACCGACTATTTGAGTAAAACATTAGGTCTTTCGGTGGTTTTGAACTTTTGATACATTTTTAGTAAAGATGGTTTTTAATTGATTGAAATTCTTTGATTTATGGGACTACTTTGCTATTTCGTAAAATTTAGGACCAAATTGCTCCACTCTAAAATTTTGAGGACTGAAATTTTCATTAACTCTTCCACTCAAGTTAAATACTCCTGTTGATGTGTTTTATTTTTACGAATTTTGTAATTGCAGCTAGATATTTCGTATGATAAGTTCATTAGGACAACGGATAGCAAGCATGAAGCAATTGTGAAGGAATTTTATTCGAGAGTGCTTGCCAATGGTGACATTTACAGAGCTGATTATGAGGGAATTTATTGTGTCAGCTGTGAGGAATATAAGGTGATAGTTTTAACTTGAGGTTCTAACTCTAACAATTTTTTCTTTTTAATTTATATAAGCTCTTTACTTAGAAGGGTATGATTACTTGCCTCCAGAGCTTCAAATGATTCTATTTACCATCCTTTAACAGGGAGATAGATAACTGCCTCTGAATCTGATGATGGGAAATTTTGATTGAGATTGTTGCCTTTTTTCTCTTAAATTTCTCATCTTTAGTTTCATATTTTTACCTGAAGAATGTATTGCTATCTGGTGCAGGATGAGAAGGAACTGCTTGAAAATAATTGCTGTCCGATCCACCTTAAGCCTTGTGTTTCAAGGAAAGAGGACAATTATTTTTTCGCACTGTCAAAATATCAGAAGTCATTGGAGGAAATTTTGAATAAAAATCCAAATTTTGTGCAGCCATCTTACCGTTTACACGAGGTAAAGGAAAATGGAGTTCATTTTTCTCTTATCTTTATTGTATAAAAGTTTCCTCTATTTGTTATAATGGTTTATATATAAAAAAAAATAAAAAATACAATGGAAGCGGGGCTACATTGAAATTTACTTTCAGAACTTATTTAACTGCATTCACTAGAGACTGTTCAGAATGGAAACTTATATGATTCAAATTGATATAGTAGGCTAGTCATGATGTCATTAAACTATTTTATATGCTTTTCAAGTCTTGGAGTTCGAGTTCACGACTAATCCAATCAGTTAGCACTCCTTAAGGTCGTGTAACTATATAGTTTTCATTGAAGTGATTTTGTGGTCATCTGGGTATAGAAGATTGTAAAAACCAATAGCATCCAAAATTGATTAACTCTCACTTTTCCCGTTTTCCCTTGTCGGTAGGTTTGTTTTATTACTCTTATTGAGCTTGAAATCTAATTCAATCATTCGGTATGTTAATCCAATCTGAATTTGTTCACTTAATGTAAGAAAAAAAAAATACAAAAACAATCTGAATATGATTTGGCTTGTTTTATAAACATCCCTACCCATGCATGCTTCCCCAAAAATAGTGGAATAATGCTTTACAGCAGTTTCACCCGTGAGATAGGTATTTCACGAACTGCATATCATCTCTTTCAGGAGAACTTCAAATGGGTTTTCTTTAATAATTTATTTTGCTTTAAAAATTATTTCTTCTATATACATTTCTAGGTTCAAACCTGGATCAATAGTGGCCTGAGGGACTTTTCCATTTCCCGAGCATCAGTTGATTGGGGCATACCTGTTCCGAGTGACAAGACTCAGACTATATATGTATGGTTTGATGCTTTACTAGGGTAAGAGCTTTTATTTTATAATAATTTATGCATCTCTAATTTTTCACTGGCTCTATTCTATTAGATTTCAGTTTCTGTTTAACATTATCGGTGCTTAACGGAAATATGTTTGTTGAAATACATTTAAGTTCAATTATGCACAATTATTTGTATGGAAAAGTGATAAAGAAAAATTCACACTTTGCTTTATTGTATAATATCTTTCATTGATTGAATTCTCAATTACCTTACTAAACTCTTGTTGAACACTTTACTTTCCTTTCTTTTTGTATGTGCAGCTACATATCAGCACTAGCTGATGACCAGGCGCAACCTGATTTACTAAACACTGTTTCTTCAGGTTGGCCAGCTACACTGCACTTGATTGGTAAGGTATGTCTCCTCTTTTCTTTCATATTTTTTTAAATATCTGACTCTCTCTCTGCGCGAGTGTCTATTTTTAACTTACTTTTTTTCATTTTCCTTTTCTTTTAAGTGAGAAATATACAATTGTTGTACTCTTAACTTGTTAAGGTAGAAGGATGTCATAATTCCTTTTTATTTTCTATAGTTTGGCTGCCATTTTTATCCACTTGTCATAATTCTCTCTTATAGTCAACCCCAAATACTAGGAAAATGCTATCATGCTTGTTCGGTCAAATTCTCGTTTTACTCGGTATTCTCCATCTTGAGTACTTACACACCAAATCCATATGTATTTTGTGATGGTTTTGTTCACCCCTTTATAGTTATTAATCATTGGTTTTCTTTTATATTTACTATCAAAAGAGAAGACAGAATAGCAAAGCATTCAAGTTCATTATTTCATTAATGATTTTGTTACTCTGTAGGATATTCTACGTTTCCATGCCGTTTATTGGCCAGCTATGCTAATGTCTGCTGGGCTAAGCCTTCCCAAAATGGTATATGGCCATGGATTTTTGACAAAGGTATTAGTATTCGGGCCTATTTATTATCTTATGTTTCTTCTTGAGATAACTTGGTAGCAAATAGTAACTTCGTTAAATTCCGTCTCTTATTTAGAAGAGATGCTGAGTAGGCCTGTTCATGGTTCAGTCATGGGAAAAAAACTGAACTGAACCGTATTGAACTAAAAATATGGTTCATATGAACTGAACCAAACCGCTGCAATTGTGCAGTGAACTGTTGGTGAATGTCAAAACCAAACCAAAACAAAACCATTGTGAACTGTACACCAAACCGAACTGCTCAATTACCACTTCAGTTATCAATCATGCAGGAAACAAACGAGAGTGTAGTAGAAACTGAGAACAGAGTCAAAGAAAGTGTTATGAGTACTTACAAAAAAATAAATGAGAATGCTGCTCAGTTGCCACTCCAATCTCCGCTATGTCAGTAAAGTGCATTTCATTCCATTTGTTGAATTTGGATCTATAATAGTATATTAATATTTGAAATTTCTAAATAAAATCACCTAATAGCAGTATCTTTTTTTTATCAATCTCACCTAATAGTAGTATCTTAAAAAAATAATTATCGAAAATATTCAAAATCAAATTCGACGACTCCTGAACTTTCAAGGAAACTGGGTAACGATTGTGTCAAAATAGGAAACAGGATAATGAGATGAGAAATATGTACATGTTTAGATTTTTAATTAATATCTGTATTTTTTAGAAGCCTTTTTTAAAAAAAAATAGTCACGGAGCTTCACTGCTTCTTTGTTGCATTGGCCACTTGGACTGACATGCTTTCAGACTAACGGTACCTAGCAATGAGCACATGGTTGAGAAATACATAGCAGAATGAACAATCAAATTCTTGTATTATTAAGCATTGGTCACCAACTCACCGTATTTCATGCTCTTCTCCTGAACTGGGTTCTAAAGTGAACTGAACTGAACTTTAAGAAGTTGGTGGTTAGTGAACTTGTTTAAGTGAACAGTTCAACAAACTGAACTGGGTCAACAGTTCGGCTCTTTTTCAGTTTGGATCAGTGCAGTTCATGGTTCGATTCGGTTTTTTAATGAACCATGAACATGCTTTAATGCTGAGTGTAAAATCTGAGCAAAGCAAGGGACATAAATTATGCCTTTCTCCTCTTTTTTGATAGCTAGGCCATGTTTTTTTTTATCATTCTTATGCTTGATAATGATATTAATAAATTATTATTATTTATTGAAGTAAATAGTTAAATAACATTGAGGTGATGGATGATTGAAAAAACTCAACTTTAAGGATAGTAATAATAATTGTATTGTTTTGTTAAATTAACTTAGTGCTTTATATATATATTTTTTACCGTAATGCTTCAAATGTATTCCTTAGAAAATAAGAGCTCAATAACTATACACCAACAGTGTTAGCAAGTTTTATACAAGCGTTCAATCATATTTCACCATCTTCTACATCATGACATTACCTCTTAAAATCTGGTTAGGGTGGTGGTATATGATTGGACGTCCTTGTAAACTTGTTAAGATTATTGATGTATAGTTATTAAACTCAGAAAACAATTATATTTATACTCAACATCAACAGTAGTAAAAGTAATTTGATAGTTGGTATGAAGACCACAAACTAAACTTGGCCTTCTGTGACTAAGCAAAGTTTTATAAATCTGTTTCTCATTTGAATTTTATCTCATGCAGCAATTTTTTTTATTTTGAAAATGTTAGGATGGTATGAAGATGGGCAAGTCACTAGGAAATACACTTGAACCAAACGATTTGGTTAGTAAGTTTGGGACAGATGCAGTTAGATACTTCTTCCTCAGAGAGGTGGAATTTGGCAATGATGGGGACTATTCAGAGGAACGCTTCA